>Ga0196981_1000110_pt1 | contig 83618 bp, 77 predicted proteins | sample S3_2013CmetaG_FD_155462 | JGI IMG/M metagenome (GOLD analysis project Ga0196981, IMG submission 155462) | Soil microbial communities from Anza Borrego desert, Southern California, United States - S3_20-13C | ecosystem: Environmental > Terrestrial > Soil > Desert | place: USA: California...
CCCCCTCCTAAGGGGAGGGTCACACGTTCGATTCGTGTCGGGGGCGCCAATAATCAATGACTTACGTGTAATTTGTGCGTCCCAAAAGTAGCTTAAACCGCCATAAACCGTCTCAGTTCTGACACACTTTGTCAGAAATTTGTCAGACTCAATCAACCCACTCTCTCAGGTGTTCTGGATCAAGGTGAGCGTAGCGAAGGACGAGTTCCAAGCTAGACCATCCGCCTAGCTCCTGGACTACTTTCAGGGGGGTCCCTTTCTGGATTTTCCAACTTGCCCATGTGTGCCGCAAGTCATGGAAGCGGAAGATTGACTTCTTGGTTTCCTTGCCATCCTTATCCTGCTCGACAACCACGAAAATGTCAGACTTTACCAGAGCCTTTTTCCAGGTTGTCTTGATGCTCTTGATTGGTTTCCCGTTATAGGTGAATACGTGCGTTTCGTGCTTTCCTTCTCTTGCTTTCAATATCGCTAATGCTGCCTCACCCAATGGAACAGGGATAACCTTGCGACCCTTGGCATCGATGGCATTCACCCATGCGGTTCTGCTGGCAACATCCACGGCACGCCATTGCAGATCAACCACATTTTCATGGCGCAATCCAGTAACTAGGGCAAAGGTGACAATCTCTAGAGCATGGGGAGGTAAGTGCTTTTGGAGTTCTTTCCACTGGCTGGGTCGCAGGAAGCGGATATCAGGTTTAATCTCGTCGCGCCGTTCTATTTTGATAGGCTGGCACAGCCCGCGAGAGGCGCTTAGATTGATGGCCGCACGGACGATATTCAGCGTGCGGTTAATGGTGGACTCGGCCCGAGGTTTCAGGGCCTTTACTATTTCATGTGGCTTTACGTCTCTTAATGGTCGGCTAGGGTAGGCTTTGAGCAGAACCCTTACGGCAGACTTTTCTTTTCCAGATCGTTCCTTATCTGTCAGCCATTCCCGTAATGCATCGGCTAGAGTAAATCCGCCAGACTTTCCTTGTTTGTAAATGTGTCTAAGGTCGTCGTGGACTTTTTGCGCTTCCCGTTTATCTGTGCAGTGTGTGCTTTTCCGCTCCCTGATACCTTCTGCATTAAGGAGTGAGTAGTACCAATATTTTCCGTCTTTGTAGAGCGACATGCGTTGTATTTTGTCCTTAACCAATCCACCAGGTCAACGTCAACGAACACCCAGGCACGGCCAACCTTTGCCGCTGGCAATTCTCCTGCTGCGGCTAGTTCCCTGATAGTGTCATCGCTGCACTTTAGAAACTCAGCAGCTTCCTCTAAATTTAGTGTGTGCATCTATCCCTCTGTACTAGGATTGGGGAGGTTCGGCAGTTGTACCCCACAATGCGGAACCGTGCACCACTCTCCTTGAATGCGTACCTGTAGCACTTGATACAACAAATCATCGATACGTATTGCGCCCACAGGTGGCCTTCCTTTTCGCACGTCATGCCATACCCACCTAATATCTTCGATCATCATCTATCCCTCTTTGCCCATGTTGCGGATGGCATAGGCTAATGTGCAAAGGCCCCAATAAATTGCCAAGCTAATCATAAGAGCTTCTATAAACATCACCCCTCCTTTTGTTCATCAGATTGCCCAGCGCTGCGGAAACTGACCTTAACCGGTCCATCTTGACCGTAGATCAGCGCATAGTGGAATGCCTCTCGCTCTGCTTCTTCTCGGGTCGCAGCATTCCCGCTAGCGACTGTAATTCCGCCTTGCTTGACGTAAAACCAATGCCTATTCATGTTCATCAGATTCCGTCTCGGTCAGGCTGGGTTGCGGACTGGATGCTTGGAGGTCGCCCCGTATAGCCATCCAAATTTTCCCGAGAAGGTTCTGCCCATCCTTATTCGGTCCCCATCCCCAAACATCATCACGCCATGAGTTCTCAACCAAGAGGCGGTCTCCAGTGGCAAGCAATTTGCGGCGTACATATTCATGCTGCTGCACCTTTGCCATAAGAACTTCTCGCATGACGTCAGCCTTAATTTCATCCCAATTGGAACGGCGGAACATCTTTTGTGAATTGGCAATCTTGAAGGCGTCATGTGCTGATCTAGCCTCAAGAATCATGTCCTGCACTTCAGGCTCTGTCCCGATGAACTTTGCCCAGTGATAGGCATGCTCTGAGGTCGGGAACAGATGTCCCCATATCTCAACCTGGAAGCTAGAAAAATTGCTGAGCACATAGAAGTCCTGCTCGTAAAAGCACACCATTTCTTCCGTGTCTAAACCGTGTAGTTCCACTTTATCCTCCTGTCCGCACATTGCTTGAACTTGCTGTGATCGTATGAGCATTATTTATGCATCGCCTTGGGGAGTGGTAGGGCGGTTCGTTGAGCCTTTTTCATCGCCTTGTACCATTTCTTGTAAGCGGCAATCCTTGCTTTATTTGTCTCCCTGTAAATCTTTGCCTTTTCCATTCCCTACTCCTTCCCGTTTTGTGCGAGGAGGTCGTCGGCCATAAAGTCGAAATCCCTCATACTTAAATAGTCGCCGGACAATACTGCGTCTTCCCGCACAGCCTTATACCTCGCCGCATCCTTCTCCGCTGCCGCCTCCATATTCTCTCGCAGCTTGCCTACAGCATCGGGCAAGGATAAATGCCCGTAATCTCTACCTAGCCATGCTCTGCGAGTGTCTCGTATTTCCTTCTCCGCAGCTTCCAGCTTCGCCTGTAGGGCGGTGAGCTCGCGTTCCAAGGAGCGGGCAAAGTTCGCAGTCCGCCGTGCGTAAGCGTGTGGCTTCTCGTAGTCGCCGCAGGATTCCTCGTGCGCATTTGTGCGCGGCGTGTCTCGCGGGTAGATTTCTGCTTTCATTTCGATCCTTCAATTTTCACTGTTGTTGCGGCGCAAGCCGGGCATACCCAACCATCAGGCGAACGACTCCAGCCATTCTCTTTGGCGTCTCCTTCTAGACGTGCGATTGTTGCCGCCGCCTCTGAGCGGCTATCACCGGAAAGAGCCATCGGGCCGCCATGGTTGTTCGACAGGCAACCTATTTGCGTCTGCTTTTCGCAATGAAGTTCAATCCATAAAGACATCATTCCTCCAAATCTATGCAGTCGATAACCGCAACTTGTTCGCCTTCACGAAATTGCACCCACTCCTCGCTACCCTTTGGATAGGGGTTCTCGTCCTTGACCGCCTTGTTCCACGCAGCTTGCATGTAGCAGGCGTATCCTTTGTCGCGCGGGCTAAGAGTCTCGTATTCGCTGGCTGTAATGGCACGCATGTCCATCTCTATCCTTCCGATTCATCTGTAGTGGTGGCGGCGAATGGTTTCCAATCGTCGCATTGCCCTATCAGGCCAGATTTCAGCCTCTCCAAAGTCACTCCCTCACCATAGGTAAGCAAGCATCGGCAATATGGGCTACGCTCATTCGGAAGGTGATAACGGCAATCGTGGCAGTCTCTCATCATCCCTCCCCGCCGCTCGGCTCGGCGGACTTCAGCGCATGGATCGTAATGTCCCGATTATTGCCGCCATCAATGAGAATCTTTTGATCCGTGTCGTGGCCGTTTCGGCGCATTATTTCGAGTGTCAGGCTGACAAATGTTCCGGTGACGATACTCAGTGCTGCCGGGTAATCGTTATTCAGCATGTCCAGCACTGCCGCGTGAAAACGTTCTGCGGCCTGCTCAAATTCCTTATCAAGTTCGCTCATTTCCCCTCCTTCGGCATGTGCTGGGCGACGATGGCGTGAATGTCAGCACGGCGAATATCTTCACGGCCAAGGCATTCGTCCTGTGCCTCACGCGCGCCCGCCAGGCACGCAGACTGTGCAATCTCTAGCACTGTATCCCTCGTCATCGTCACAAGGTCGGCATGACCTGCATCTGTGTCGGTGGGTGGGGTGAGCTTGAGCGCATCATGGCGTAAGAAAGACCAGTGAATTTTCCCGCGCCAGTCTTCGGACTTGTCCCCAATTGCCAATACCGCCTTCACGCCTTCCGCAAACCCCAGCTTTCGCTGATCGACTTCGGTCGTTAGTCCATAGCGCTCCGCATTATCATTGAACATAGCAAGCTGCTCGTCTGTGAATTCGACTTCGGCGGGAGGAATGAGGGCGAGGATGGCTTCTTCCATTTCTTGGCAGGCAGTAATTCCACCGTCAAAAAACTTGTAAGTATCACGATCATTCGGATAGCTGTCCCTGATCTTCTTGTTAACTTCAGCTTCTTTCGCACACACATCCGCCGCCATACGCAGCACTTGGATTGCGGTGGGAGAGAGGGTGTAGAGCTTGGTGCCGGTTGGTAATTCTCGGTCAGTGATGACTGTGTTTCGATAGTATTCAGCGTACTCGCTGTTACCTATTCCGCAGTCCATGCTCTCTCGCACAAAGACCGATTCGGATACTACGCCGCACTGCTCCACGGCTTCCGGCTGCTCCACTCCGCAATCGCAAGGTCCATTTGGGTATGCTGGCATGTTATGCACAGAACAATCACTGGCGTGCCGTGCTTCCGGCTGCCCCTGCGGCGGGGTTGGGGCGGCTGATAAGAGCTCGTCCATCGAGCTGAACGGGCCAACTCCCCTAGGATTCCACCCCTCCGCTGCCGGTTGATGGGAGAGGGCTGCACAGTATGCGCGATACATCCATTCATGAATTGTTGCGCTCGCATCCCTAAACGGTTGCGTATCCGCCCACGCCTCAAACGCCTCCCGCATCGCATTCGTTGTATTCATCGCGTCTCCTCGTCACGCGCAATGTCGCCATTTATTTCGTAACGCTTGCGATCAAGCTGGCGAACTTCGTCAATCACATCGCTTGCAAAAAACACTTCAGCTTGTGTGTATTTAGTTCCGAATTCACGGTTAATGATTTGCGCTTTGTGATCTGCCGCTATCCATCCAAATATTGCAGACGAATATATAATTGCGCCAATTGCTGCTAATACCCCTATGAAGACGCCAAAAACTCCACAAAACGTATTCATACCCTCATAACCTTTTTCGCTATACCAAAGAAGAAGCCATGAAATGAGGGCTGTCAGTAAGATTGATGCCAATATCAGAATCATGCGATTCTCCTTGATTGATTCAGAGGAATAGGGTGCGCATCCATCGGGTCATTTGTAGTCACGTTAGCTCTCCTTTCTGGTTAGGGTGGTGATGGATGCGCGGGGAAATCTAGAACGGAATATCGCTCTCTAAATCATCAAAACCGCCATGTTGTTCATTCGTTCGCGGCTGCGGCTCACTACTTGCAGAGGTCTCGCTTGGCCTGCTCCCTACGAGCGTCAACTCGCGGACGTTCACATCTGGGCTTTCCTTCTCTTGGCCTTCCTTGTTCGTCCATTTGCGCAGGGTGAATTCACCGCTCACCACAACCTGCGTACCTTTCTTGAGGTAGGGCGCTACAGACTCGCCACGCTTTCCCCAGTAGTTGCAGTTGATCCAGGTGGTAGCCTCGCTCTTGCCGTAGCCACTACGGACAGCAACGCTAAAGCCGGTAATGGGGTCGCCGCCAGCGGTAAATCGTGTTTCCGCATCGCGGCCAAGGTTGCCGCTAAAGGTGAATACGTTCATGCTGCCTCCAACTTGATTAATAGTTCGTTTACTTCATCGAGGAACCGCTTAACCTCGCCCTCTAGTTCTTGGATGTATGACTTCTCGGGGGTATATCGCACAACCATGATTTGATGCTTCTCAGGAAGGCGAGGGTCGAAGCTCACAAAGTCCACCCATTCACGTTCTGTGCAGGCACATTGCCATGCCATCTGCGGGCGATACTTGGCAGGAGGCTCCTTGGTGAGCAGGTAGTCGATATGCGTTGCCGTGTTGGGGCATTTAATCTCGATCAAACCATCTCCAGCCAAGCCATCAGGGGACGCGCCAGACCACTCAATCGATGGATGCAGTACCAATCCGACCTGGTCCACGAAAGCGCCTGTACGGGCCTCGTATGCGGCCCTGGCAAGTGGCTCTGTATCAATGCCCCATTGCATGGCGGCGTTACTGTAGGAATCCTGCGGTTGACCTGACAGGCGTTCAGCAACAATTTGGGCGCGGTAGTTGACCCGTCCTGCGGCTTCGCCGGATTTAACCTTGGCGACAACATCGGCAACACGGGAAGCTGTCACCAAGCCAGCACGAGACTTAAGCCATTCAACAGAGCCTTGCGGGAAGTCGATAATCTTCATGCTTGTGTCGCAATCGCTTCGTCTTGCATGGTGGCGGCTTGGCGCAGGGCAGTCTTTTGCTCTTGCGTCAGCAGGGCGAGATATTCCTGCTTGGTTCCCTTGATGGCCTTATTGAGGGCATCCGTTCCGCGCTTGGCTGCGTTGTTCAGTTGGGTGTAAATCTGCTCCGGCGTCATTGATGGCACTTGCTTTGCTGGCGCCTCCTTGCCTGTAGTTGCGTCCAGCGCGTCGTGCTCGACAATCTCCATTGCCGCCACCCACAGATAGCGCCGGATGTAGGTCTGTACCGCCCCTAGGTTCTGCACCTCATGGCAGCCCTTGAGGGCAGCGCTGGACATGGGGGAGGTAATCGCAATGCTTCTGTCATCCTCAATGTCCGTAATCGTCAGCGTGGCTACATCCGTACCGTAAGAGACAAGGCCGCACAACTGGAGGTCAGCGAAGATTTGCTGCACGACCGGCAGGAAGTCGCCTAGCTCGAAATACTTGTATCCGGCGAACTTGTTTTCGCCCGTCTTTTTCAACTCCGACTTTTGGAGCCTGATTCTGGCTTCCATCAGCTTTGCGTGTACGCTCATCTATCCACTCCTCTTCGCGTTGTACTGTCTCGAAAAACTGCTGCCAGGTCATGGTTAAGCAGCCCTTGCTAGCGCCTTCGGCAATTCGTCTTTCTCAATGGTCTTTTTGAATCCGATGCGGCCAGCAACGTGATAAACAACGATCCCTTCCGGCTTCATAAAACCTGGCGCAGCCATTGAGCCGTTATCAACTAGGTTTCTCAGGGCTGAATCAATCAGCCTTGTATCGAACATGCCACGGGCAAGAACAGGCACAGCATGGCAACAAGCAGGGCGAACAGAGGAGTCTCCCCAACGGTCAACGTTGAACAGGCTGAAACGTTTCTCTTGCATGTCATATTTACGCTGAATACCAGCGCCCCACCATTCGCCAAAGTGCGATCCTTCGCCAAGCTGCATAAGTTCGTCCTTGCGCTCATAAGCCCAAGCCGCAAATCCGAAATTGTCATCGCTAGGCGTTATCCAACGCGTACGACTGCCGACGAGGAAATCGCCATCAGGCGTAATGCAAATCTGAGCGTTCGTGCCGTCGATCTTTTCAGTGATAATCACCTCACGGGAAAGCCGCGCCATCTTCGGAAATTCGATAAATTCGCGTTCCACAATTTCTCCTTTCTGCAACCGGCCTAAACGTAGCCGGAATCTAATGAACAATCGGTTCGGGGTATTTCCCGTTTAACGCTACATGCCGCCCTGACTCCATCAGATACGCATGCTTTCTTATCCACTGTTTACGCATGTGTTTGTTTGCGTATAGCTCCATACCTTTGCGTGCTATGGTCTTTAGGTGATGTAGGCTCATGCTGTCATCCTCAAGTAGTAGTCATCGTCATCCGCCATCGGAGCCGAGAAGCGTCTAGCGTCATACTTCTCTTGTGCGATACGCCGTGCTGCGCTATCCATTTCCTTGCGAACGGTTTCGGCACAGTCCAGCAGATAGGGCCGCAGCGATGTGAGCGATTCATAGAACTCCTCCTCATCCAGATCAGCGCCAATGACAGTTAGCCGCACAATGGCGTTAGCAAGGTTGGTGTGGAAGCAGTCAGCTTCGCAAAGACCCGTTTCCAGTTCGTCCTCTTCAATGTCGGTCATGGCGTCTGCAATGTCGTCAGGAGTGATGCTCATTTGGTGGCCTCGATTTCAGCGATGATTGCGCGGGCGTCAGCAACAGCTTGCTTGTACTCATGCAGATGACCAGGTCGAAGGGCAGCGAGTCCACACAAACCGGTTAGCGCCACCAGCAGCTTGTCGCGCTGCTCCACCACCTTCGGCAGCACAGCGTCGTACAGGCCGGCACGAAGCGCTGTTACCTCGCGCTGCAATTCGTCGCGCTGCAAGAGTGATTTGTGCAAATTTCCAATCTCTCTGGCAGCATCTTCAAGAGTTGAGACGCCAATGAGATGCATAATCTCGTCACGCTGTGCTACGACGCGGCGCACTTCATCAACTGTCGCTTCCTCGGAATTTGCGGCGATTGCTGCGCGGATTTCTCGAAGTTCGCTCCATGCGGTATCGCGCTGTTCTTCAATTACGTGCACGTAGCCTGTTACTTCCTGTACGCCAGCAAGTTCATTCACGCAGGCCACGATGCGGCGGGCGTTGGCTTCATCCTCTGCCAGCGAATTTCCCCTCGCCATAACATGAGCGATGAGCCGCAGCCCCTTTGGATTCATCTGCTTGCCGGTTTCATACTCGCGGGCAATCATCGAACTTCCGTCGGATTGTGGAACAGAAATCCACGGTTCCGCCGTGTGTTGTTGCTTGGTGTCGCTCATACCAACCTCTCGATATAGTCATAAGCCAACCAGCAGGCCAGAAGGATGAGAGCAGAAGTCCAAGCTACGTCCTCCCAATCAATGCGAGGCTGGTTGAGCTGGTAGCCGGATATGTCGTGGGGATTCATGGTTGCTCCTCGTCTACTTCTGGTCCGATTTCCTCGGCTGTTCCTCCGTGGACTTCGCCGCAGCATTGTTCGCTGCGATCAGCCAACTCAGCGCCGCAATACGGGCAGTAGATTTGGTCGTTCATTTGCTCATCTCTTGAACAAATACGTACGCTTCATGGGTTGCGGTAATGCTGAAGTATTCAGCCTCCGTCATGTCCAAAACTTCAGCCTCGGAGCCGACAGGAAGAGCGCAATCGCTTGCAGTTATGTAGTACGTTTTGCCTTCATGCGTAACTTTCAAAACTTTCATCTCAGCATCCTTTCTGCAACCGGCCTAACGCAGCCGTAAACGTATAGAACTAAGAGGGGTGGGGGAGAGCTAAGCTCCAAATCATCACCGTCAGTCACCGGCAAGAGTTCCCCCGTAAATCTGCAACTAGTAGTAGGAAGGGGGCGTGTAGCTTTCACGCCATACAGTCCGCACAAGCTCAATCGTCTCTTGTGGCCACAAGAGACGATGTGTCCCAAGTGCTCGCCGCCCCTTCCTGCTACTAGCTGCTACGGCTTAAATGCGCCGCTTAGTTCCGAATGCCCCGCCTCAGACTACGGGGAGGTGGTATGTTTTGAGTGGCCTACCATCCGGTTTGCTGCTTTGCTGTCAGCGTTGTGCTGAACATGGGTGAATAATAGCAAGGCTATTTCTACATGTCAATAGCAAAGCTATTATAAATGGCAAAGAAAACCCCGCTCGATGGCGGGTTGGCATTGCTACGTAGCAATAGAGTAATTTGCAAGCATACTAAAGTACGTGCTTGCAAATGTGTGTTAATATGCAAGCACCACAACAACCGGAGTGCAAGCATGAGTGATTCTGTGAGCGGGAAAGCAAGAGGGGGTATAGCGAGAGCAAATTCTCTGACATCTGATCAGCGCAAGGAAATTGCTAGCAAGGCTGCACAGGCTAGATGGGATTCAACGATTCCTAAAGCAACTCATGAGGGGGTTTTGCACTTCGGTCAGGTGGAGATTCCTTGTGCGGTTCTTGGCGACGGAAGGCGCGTTCTTACTCAAAGCGGTTTTATGCGGGCGCTAGGTCGAGCCCGCCAGGCTAAGGGCCGACAATATTATGATGGTGACGTCAACATGCCAGCTTTTTTGACGGCGAAGAACCTTAAGCCTTTTATTTCCAATGATTTAGAAGTGACGTCAAGCCAGATTGAGTTTCGAACTCTCAGTGGGATTAAGGCTTTCGGGTATTCAGCTGAGCTGCTGCCTTCAGTCTGTGATGTGTTCCTGGACGCGGAGACTGCTGGCGTCTTAACACACATGCAAAAGCACATAGCTGAGCAAGCAAAAATGCTTATCCGTGGCCTTGCCCGTGTTGGGGTGGTTGCACTTGTTGATGAGGCTACCGGATATCAAGAAGTACGCGACCGACAAGCGCTACAGGCCATCCTCGATCAGTACCTTAAAAAAGAACTGGCTGCTTGGGCAAAAAGATTCCCTGATGAATTTTATTTTGAAATGTTTAGGCTAAAAGGTTGGCCCCTAAACCCAATGAAAGTTAAGCGTCCAGGAGTGGTCGGTAAGTACACCAACAATCTAGTATATGAAAGATTGGCTCCTGGGATTCTTGAGGAGCTTGAGAAGAGAAATCCAAAAGATGAGCGCGGCAATCGGCGAGGCAAGCATCATCAGCTACTTACCGACGAAGTTGGGCATCCGGCGCTTGCGCAGCATCTTTATGCAGTCATTGGGGCAATGAGAGCGCATGTTAGCTGGGATGAGTTTCTTAGATTTATGAACAGGGCATACCCAAAGAAAAATGAAACCTTGGAACTGGCCTTAAACGATCCCTATTAATTTAATTAGTAGCAGTTGCCTGAACAATCTTTCCAAGAAAGCCGGGTGATGCCCGGCTTCACTTCCACCTATCCTTAGCCTTAATGTATTAGCAAATCGTATTCGCCCCCATAATTGTCCTGACAGTATCCGATTCCGGTTCCTTGTGAGTAGTTAAAGTCACATCTGATGCTTCCTTTGCCAGAGGTCGCCAGAATTCGACCGTTGCCTGAGCCTGGAATGTATGTGGAACTTACTCCGGTGCCGTAAGCTGTAGCAGTGCGATGGCCGCCATAAGCTGTCGCGGTGGCGGCGCTATTTGTACGTATAACTGATCCGCCGTCATAAACATACGTGCCTTTGTATTGCTGGCCGTCCAAGTTAATGGTGATCTGCTTGCCTAGCTCTTGCGCTACGCCTGAGCCGTTCGGTCCGCCGGTACGGGAAATTAAATCAAGGTTATGGGCACAGCCGGATAGCAGCACAAATAGAATTAGCAGTTTGTACATCGTCACCCCTTTTATAGTTGAGAATCAGTAGCGATGCTTTATATGTGTTCGCTCTGCTTGTAGACAATCTTGCCGATGATGAAGCAGTTCTCATCGCACAACTTGTCTGGAAAACGCCTCTTGTCCTCGTTGTCTGATCGAAGCCACCATTCTCCGGCGTTCCTAATCATTCTCTTAATGATTAGCTCGCCTTCGAAGTTCACCGCAAATGTTTCACCGTCCTTTGGCTGCGTAATGTCGATGTTGGTAACAACGATATCGCCATCGTAAAGGGACGGCTGCATGCTCTCACCTGTGACCCTGAGGGCGTGCAATGAAGCTGGGTCGAACCCTTTGCTTACGAACCAATCCTTGCGAAAGAAGATTGGCGGCTTTTCATCATCGAGGTATTCAACGGCGTACCCTGAAATTCCAGCAGAAATTTTTATATCAACCCTTTTAATGCCTACAAAATCGGATGATTCATCAATTGTTATAGGGTTATTGTTGATGATTCTGTCAGTGCTGTCTACAAAAAAGATATCGGGGTCGCTTGGGTTTCGACCCTCCAATTCCTGCGCAAGTTTCGGACTAATCAAAGCAGGGTCTTTAATATCCAATCCTCGGCAGAAGCGCAGCAGCGATCTCAGGTTTAACGGCCGCTTTGCGTTCAAGTATTGCCAGACCATCCCCTGAGAGCCAATCTCGAACTGCTCTCCAAATTCCGCTTGGGTTAGCTTGACGCGCTCCTTGTAAAGCTGCTTGAGGCGTGCGGCATCCTCTTTCTGCCAATCCTCTATAACTTTTGGTGTTGTACTCATAACCGCACGAATCTATAGCAAAGCTATTTATGTATCAACGAGCATTGCTCTTGACAAATCAAAATAGCATAGCTATTATTCACCTATGGACCTTTCTACTTATTTAAAAGAACACTCCCGTACTGACTTCGCAAACAGTCTGCACGTTTCGCAAGGACTCATTTACCAATGGGAGAAGCAAATAAGGCCGATTTCTCCCAAGAAATGCGTCGAAATCGAGAGAGTCACTGGTGGCTTGGTAACTCGCAAAGATTTGCGCGACGACTGGGAAGAGCTGTGGCCCGAATTGGCTGACGACCGGAGGTTGCAACCTGATCGCCGTACAAACCGCCGTGGCCCTAAATGAACATCTCCCTGTGGGTGGAGCAATTATGTTCCACCCGTTTTTTTTAACAAGTTTCGAGTATCACCAATTCGCACAAATACGCACAAGAAAGGCTAATTGATATGAGCAAACAATTACTTAAACCAAGCCTTGCTCAGGCTCGACAGATGGAAATTATGCCTGGAATTCTTATGAAACAAACGAGAGACGCCAACCAAGCCGTGAAATTCATGCTGATGCATTCAGGCTCTACCCAGGAAGCCATTGGGGATGAGGTTGGCAAGCCGCGAGAAACCATAACCAGATTTGCTAACGGCAATGGCGGTATGAGCGCTAACGAAATTACCAGACTAATCATGGCGAGCGGAAACCTGTTCCTTCTTCAGTATTGGGCGGACTTCTTTGGATGTGAGCTTGTGCGTAAGGACGTGAAGGCGCAACGCATGGAAGAGCTAAAGGCAGAGCTTGCGGAACTGGAAGCCGCAGCATGAACGGTCTCTATCTAAGCTGGGGCGACCTTATCTGCCTGTGCTTCGCCATAGGCCTTACATGGGGCATTTTCATCTGGGTACTGCTGCACTTTCTCGAAAAGATAGGCCTTCTCCGACGATGAGGCTCCGCACCATAAAGCATAACTAGCAGCACATAAGCAGTAAACGCAGTAACTTTTTAGGGGTTGTTCAAATGGCTAGAGCTAGGAATATCAAGCCTGGATTCTTCAAGAATGAGGATTTAGGCACTGCCGATCCTTTTGTGTCGCTCCTGTTCGCTGGACTTTGGACGCTGGCAGACAAGGCTGGGATTCTTGAGGATCGCCCCCTTCGTATCAAGGCCGAACTTTTCCCATACCGTGACAATTTCGACATTAACCGTTATTTAACCGTTCTGCTTTCGTTCGGCCTCATCCATAGGTACGAGGTTAACGGTACCAAGCTAATCCAGATCGCCAAGTTCAAGGAACACCAGAATCCTCACCATACCGAGAAGGATTCTATTTATCCTGATTATTCAATATCTTGCCAACAATCGGTTAAACAACCGTTAATTAACGGTGACACTCCTGCTGATTCTCTGATTCCTGATTCCCTTAACACTGATTCACTGATTCCTGATTCTCCGACTCCTGATTCCCTTCCTTTGCCGCCGGATGAACCGGCTGCGCCTCGAAAAAAGAAAGAGCCTGAGTCAGCAGAAACATGGAAGGCCTACAGCGATGCGTACTTCACTCGCTACAAGACTGAGCCTGTGCGCAACGCAAAGTCCAATTCATTGGTGGCTGAGTTTGTAAGGCGTCTAGGGGTGAAAGAATCCCCGCACGTTGCAGCCTTCTACCTGCGCCATAACGGTTCGTTCTATGTCGGGAAAATGCATTCATTGCAGTTGATGGTTGCCGACGCAGAGAAGCTTCGCACCGAGTGGGCAACTAATACCCAGATCACAACGACACGCGCCCAACAAGCAGACCGGACACAAACCAATCTCAACGCCTTTAGCGGATTGCTGGCAGAGGCTCAAGCGAAGGAGGGTAATTGATGGCATCGGTAGAACTAATCAAGGCGCTTGCTGCTACCGCTGAGTTGTGCGGCAGGACATTCTCCGAGGAGGCGGCGCGGATGCTGGCCTATGACCTGGAAGGCTATGACGAACGGGCTGTTATGCGTGCTCTGTCTCGCTGCCGCAAGGAACTCAAGCCAGGTCAATTCTGCGCTGAAGCGGTTATCTCGCGCATTGATGACGGACGGCCTGGAGTGGAAGAAGCATGGGCCATGCTGCCGCACGACGAATACACCACAACAGTTTGGACTGAGGAAATGAGCGCGGCATGGGGCGTTGCATACCCGTTAATTAACGAAGGTGAAACCGTTGCAGCACGCATGGCCTTCAAAGAAGCGTACACCAAGCGAGTAAGCGAAGCCCGCGACCAGCGTCTTCCGGTTAGGTGGACGGCTTCACTTGGTCATGACAAGAACGGTCGCGAAACAGTTCTCACGGATGCAATGGAGAAAGGGCGGCTTACGGCTAATCAGGTAAGCGTTCTACTGCCGTACCACGAAACCAGCCCGCAAATGCAACAGCTCATCGAATCCGCAAAACTCAAAATGCTGGAGGTTGTATGACCCAATCCGAACAAATCCTGAACCACCTGAAATCCGGCCACAGCATTACACCACTGGAAGCGCTGGACAAGTTTGGCTGCATGCGTCTAGGTGCTCGCGTCTATGAGCTTAAGCGTGGTGGACACGACATACGCTCCGAGCCATTAGCTCTGCCAAACGGCAAGCATGTGGCGCGGTATTGGATGGAGGCGGCATGAAGCTTACAAAGCAACAAATCAAAGCGCACCAGGAAGTAATGGCACTTGTGGATTGCGGACGACCGCTCAAAGACTTCGAGAAGGAATTCATCCTAGACAACTTCCACGAGGGCGCAACCAATATCAATTCTGTTGCCGGTGCTTTTTTTACGCCGATGGCGTTAGCCAGAGATTTTGCCTTAGAGGTAAACGGCGGGCATGTCATTGACCTTTGCGCTGGCATCGGCTCCCTCAGTTACGCAGTAGAGCAAAAATGCGACAGCTTGACCTGTGTGGAAATTAATCCCGAATACCTGAAGATCGGACAGCGCATTGTTCCAGAAGCTAGGTGGATCAACGAAAGCGTGTTTTCGAAAGAGGTAGCCGAGCTTGGTTTGTTCGATTGGGCTATCAGTAATCCGCCCTTTGGCGCGGTTAAGGAGGATGGATTTTCAGGCAAGTACACCGGCAGCCAGTTTGAATTCAAGGTTGTTGAGTTGGCATCCCGCATGGCCCATTTCGGCGCATTCATTCTGCCGCAAATGTCCACTCCATTCCGGTATTCAGGACAGCAGTGCTATCGCGAGGATGTTGCAGACAAACTCAAGAAATTCCTCGAACAAACGGGCATCTCGATGGAGTTCAACTGCGGGATTGATACGGCGGTTTTCAAAGATGAATGGAAGGGCGTTTCGCCAATTTGCGAGATTGTAATTTGTGAATTTGACCATTCTGCCAACCAGGAAAGTCAGCTTGATATGTTCGCGGAGGCCACATGACCACTATCACCAAACTCCTAGGCTTCTGCATCGCTCTGCCATTCCTCGCTACTGCTGCCGTCCTGTTCCTGGCGATGCTGCTATCGCTGTTTCTCGCTGGGCTGTTTATGGGGGATGAGCTGTGATCCGCAACTTCCACATCACACCGACCAACCTCCACCACCTGGTTGCCAAGCTACATCGCCTAGACCCTCACACCGATTGGGTGTGCGACGTCACCGAGAAGAAAACGAAGCGGAGCCACGAACAGAATAGCCGTTACTGGTCGCTGCTTACCGACTTCGGGCGCTATCTCGGCTACGAGTCCGAAGAGCTGCACGAAGTCTGCCGCTACAAGTTCCTGCGTGAATATGCCGAGGTAGGCGGTGAGCGCGTTGAAAAGCTGAAGTCCACTACCAAGCTCACTACCGCCGAATTCACCGAATACATGGACGCGATTGATCGCTGGGCCGTGTCGCTCGGGTTCGTGTGGCAGGAGGCGGTATGAACGAACGCAAGATAACCGAATCTGCACGCGGCGAGGAATGCACCGTAAGAATCCCCGGAGTTTGTAACGGCAATCCTGAAACGGTTGTCTTTGCCCACGTCAACGGGATTCGTTTCGGTCATGGCGTCGGTAAGAAAACACGGTGGGGAGCTTACTGCTGCGCCGACTGCCACGATGTGCTCGATGGCCGCAAGCCTAGGCCTCACGGAATGACATTCGAGGGAGCGAAGCAAGCGCACTACGAGGGCGTAATAGAAACACTCAACAAACTAGTCGAGAAGGGGTTGCTGTGATGGGCTGGTCAATTGGATATGACTCAAGTTGGAAGCGCGATATTGGCTACGGTGTTCCGGCTGTATGTGATCACCCAGGCTGCAACAACGAGATAAATCGCGGGCTTAGCTATGTGTGCGGCGGAGAGCCGTATGGCGGAGATCATGGCTGCGGCTTGTATTTCTGCTATGACCATCTGTTCATGGCAAGCGATCAATGTGAGCGGTGTTTAGAAAATCAGCCGCCGTTTGATGCAAAGCCCGATATCCCTGAGTGGATCAACTGGAAGCTAACAGACGAAAGCTGGCAGCAATGGCGCGACGAGAATCAGGAAGAAGTAGCCGCCATTAAAGCTCAACTGGAATTGGAAAAATGAGCTGCTTCGACTGCCTTCATAACCAACCAGACGGCTGCGCTCTTGATCGCCCCGAATACGAAACCTACGAACCATGTCCCGTAAAGGAGGAAGAAGATGAGGAACATTGATGCTTGCGAACGCAGGGCGGAATTGCTGCGCCTGATCTATGAAACGCCACTCACAACAATGCTCATTGCTGCTGCTCTGGATGTTGATTACACCATCATCAAATCAGACATGGCCGCATTGAAGCGGCAGGAGCTTCTCTACAAGGCGGGAAGGATGCGGTCGGTGAGGACTGACGGAAAGGTTAGCAAGATTACCAAATGGGGCGCAGTGAAGCTGATGACTGCCAAGGAAATTGAGCACTCTGTTTATCACCGTGAACCAGAACAATCCAAGCTTCCCGACCTGCCAGATTCAATTCTTACGATGATGGGCTACAACATCCACGGCGAGCCGCGTGGAGGCGTATTTGTAGACAACGAAGATTTCATGCCCGAGTTCGGCGTCAGCAAGGTCAAGGTTTATCCCGGAACGAGCTGGGGAATGATGGAGATGGCGCTGTGAGGCTGGCGGCAAAGAAAGACGCGAACCACAACCTCATCGCTGACGCCTTCGAGAAGCTTGGATGCAGCGTCTTCGATACCTCGCGCATGGGTAACGACTTCCCTGACATGGTCATCGGTCTGTGCGGCATCAACGTGCTGATCGAGGTCAAGCGAGATGCCAAAGCCAAGCTCACGGATGGTCAGTTCAAGTTTTTCCATGAGTGGAAGGGATGGACGGCTGTGGTGCGCGGAATAGATGACGTGCCGCCTATCGTCAACCAGATGCGGCAGGAGCGGACATATCAGATTCGTGGGTTTATATCGATTAACGGGGTGAGGGCATGAACGACAAGGAACTGTTGGAGCTGGCGGCGAAGGCGGCGGGGTATGAATTCTCTGAGTGGGGTTCGGATTACTACTCAGACGGCCCATATGGCGATGAAGTCAAGCATGGCCTAATGATTGAAGGAATTGCTTGGAACCCCCTCACCGATGACGGCGACGCGCTGCGGCTGGCGGTGAAGTTGGAGATCGGTGCGCTTATCAGTTCTAACTTTGTCTACATCAAGAGCTACTACGATGAGAAACCAACTCTTCGAGAGCCACTTGGCAACGACCCCTACGTCGCCACCCGCCGCGCCATCGTCCGCGCTGCTGCCGAGATTGGAAAGGCCATGCAATGACCGCCAAGTACAACGGGCACGTTCTGAAGTGGTACCGCTGGCAGCACTTTCTTGCTGAGCGTGATCGCCGATTCTTAGCGATGTTTATTTGGGCGCATGCCGTAAATTCAAACGATTACGAGGCTGATAGTTAGTGCGCCGCTGGGAATACGGCGATCCGGCGATGGTCGTGGAGCGCAGGCAAGATGCGAGTTGTCACGGGTGCAAGTGGAAGGAAGAGATATTCGGTCGCGAGTTCTGCAACCATCCGCAGCATTCGACGGTAGAACTAAGGAAATGCAGGCATTACACACTGAGGGGGCAAGATGAATAGAGACCGTCTGGAATGGCACATGCAGAATTGGGTAGATTACATGCAGACGGGAGACAGTCGGCTTGGATACCCTAAACGCAGTCTCATGATTGCCTCTGGTGGAGGCGGCGCGGCAGATGCCTTCGAGATTATGTGTGACGAGGTAGACATTCATTGTGCCGAGCAGATAGACGCGATGATAGACAGCCTGAGACCGCCGCAACGTATTGCGATCAACCACCACTGGCTCAGGGTGAAGCATTGCTATCCTACACAGGAATATGATTTGGAAATGGCCTACACTTCATTGATGGCTATGGCAGATAAGAGAGGGATGGTATGACGGATAGAGAGCTGTTGGAGATGGCGGCGAAGGCTGCGGGCGTGGATGTGTATTGCAACGTAGGGACAACCATCATGCGGAGCACTGGAGTGGGTAACTTTATCGCCCCATGGAACCCCCTCACCGATGACGGCGACGCGCTGCGGCTGGCGGTGAAGCTCACTGGTTCCGGTTTCTGCATGACCGACCTTAACGTGCCGATGATTCAGGCAGCACGCAACAATGAGGATTTATACGCCGCCACCCGCCGCGCTATCGTCCGCGCTGCTGCCGAGATTGGAAAAAATAACACTTGATTTCTGTAACAATATTCTATACAGTAACGGGTGGGGGCATTTTGCGCCCAGAAGAACCCTAAAGAGACCCGCCTAGTGCGGGTTTTTGCATTTCCGAATATGTGCCAGCTTAGCCCGATCACCTAAGCCCGCAGCAGCCCACGGGAGGCGGCAAGTTCCAATATCCCGTTTAACCTAGCCCTGCCATTGCGCGGGGCTTTTCATTTGTGCATCTGCGGATGCTGAAAGGTAAATCATGAAGATTGAGTACAAGGTGCGCCCTGTGACCCGTTATGTTGTTACACGCTTCGAAGGCCGAAGTGAGGATGACCAAGGAGGCGGTTACGTTGGGTCTAGCGTTTGCGGAGAATTTCCGAGCGGATATGCCGCCTACCAGATCGCCTATGCGCTAGCGCACGCTGAATCAGAAAGGCTCGGCTTAGCGCCGGGCGATGAAACTGTTATGTATCCAGAAATGCCGGAAGGCGCGAACGTAGAAACGAACGCCATTTACTAGCAAGAATAACGAAGGCGCATCTCCACCAATCCCCGCCTTGCCGGATCACGTAACCGGCCATATTGAACGCCTCGCTATATGCGGGGCTTTTTCATTTATGGAGCCAGATGAGCAAGCCACCAAAGCTAGAGCATCGCCGCATAGACGCCCTGCAAGACTACTACAGTGACGTAAGCGGAAATCTCTACTCAGTTGCAAAGCTGGTTGACGACACAAAGCACCTAAAACCATTCGATGCGCCGCTGGCCAGCCTGAATCTCTCAGATCAGATATGGAGCGGCTGCGACATGTTCGATTTGGCCTTCCACTGCAAGAAGGTAAACAAAGCCGACCTGACCAAGCCAATCATCATTGCATGGGACGGCGTGATAGCAGATGGTCGGCATCGCGTCATCAAGGCAATAATTCAAGGCAAGCGCACCATCAAGGCTGTCCGCATGACGTGGAAGCCGGAGCCGTGTAAGCCAGCTTAACCACCACAGTACCTATGCTCACATAGGGTTCCGAAGGGAAACATCATGGCAGCTCGATTAAAGCCGAGACACCAGGAAGAGATTCGCACAAAAATCCAAACCAGTCAGTTAGTTAATGTTTTGCAGAATCATGCGCTTGGTACGGACGAAAAGGAAATGACCCAAACGCGTATGAAGGCAATCGAAATCCTCCTGCGCAAAACGCTGCCTGACCTAAGCGCAACTGAGTTGACAGGGGAGGGCGGAGGCCCGCTGCAGGTAGAAAAGATCGAGCGCGTCATCGTAGGCAAATGAATCTCACGATAGAGACGCCTCGCGTCTTTCTGCCGCTGCTTGAGCCTGCACGCTACAAGGGCGCACACGGAGGGCGGGGTAGCGGCAAGTCACACTTCTTCGCGGAATCGCTTATCGAGCGCTGCATCATGTATCCCGGCACACGCTGGGCCTGCATCCGGGAAGTGCAGAAGTCCTTGGAGCAATCAGTCAAGCGTCTACTAGAGGACAAGATGGACAAACTGGGTGTCCGCGAAATGTTCGGCGTCAAGCAATATGAGATCGAAACCCCCGGTGGCGGCATCATCATTTTCCAGGGGATGCAGAACCACACGGCCGACAGTATCAAGTCGCTGGAAGGCTTTGATGGGGCGTGGGTGGAAGAAGCCCAATCCCTCAGTCAGCGCAGCCTTGACCTGCTGCGCCCGACCATCCGTAAGGAAGGCTCGGAGCTGTGGTTCAGTTGGAACCCGAATCTGGAGTCAGACCCGGTTGACGTTCTGCTGCGTGGCGAGAACCCGCCGCCTGATAGTGTGGTGATTGAGGTCAACTTCACGGACAACCCGTGGTTCCCCGAAGTCCTGCGGGCTGAAATGGAATACGACCGGGCGCGAGACCCCGACAAGTACGCGCATGTGTGGCTGGGCGAGTACCAGCGCAACAGCGAAGCGCGTGTGTTTAATAACTGGACGGTGGAAGAGTTCGAGGTTGATCCGACTGCGGTGCTTCGCCAAGGAGCCGATTGGGGATTCTCCATTGACCCGACAGTATTGATTCAGTGCTACATCGTTGGCCGCAAGCTCTACATTCCCTATGAAGCATACCGTGTGGGCTGCGAGATCGTAGACACGCCTGCGCTGTTCCTCACGGTGCCTGAGAGCGAGAAGTGGCCCATCGTAGCCGACTCTGCACGACCAGAAACGATTAGCCACCTGCGCAAGAACGGCTTCCCCAAGATCATGCCCGCAGTGAAGGGCGCGAGGTCACTAGAAGAGGGCATCGAGTTCCTCAAGAGCTTCGACATCATTGTGCATCCGCGCTGCAAGCACACCATCGATGAACTGACGCTGTACAGCTACAAGATTGACCCGCTGACCAACTTGGTCATGCCTGTCCTGCAAGACAAGGACAATCACCTGATAGACGCATTGCGCTATGCCTGCGAAGGGGCAAGACGCACCGTTAAGCGCGAGATCAAGGAACCCAAACGATTCATTGCTGAGTCTGCCGCCTCCAACGGCTGGATGGGCTAAACACACATTACGGAATCCCTATGGCAGATGAGCTAAACCGCACTGACGACGACAAGATTGTCGAGCAGGCACAGAAGGCGTTCGAGCGCGACTACGAATACGAGTCCGACTCCCGCGAGCTGTGGAAGGCCGACTTGCGCTTTGCCAATGGCGACCCAGACAACAAGTACCAATGGGACGCACAGTACGTCAAGGAACGCGAGCTGCAGAAGCGCCCCTGCCTGACCATCAATAAGGTCAAGATACATAACCGCCAGATCACCAACGAAGCCCGCCAGAACAAGCCCTCTGTCCGCGTGTATCCGGTGGATAGCGGAGCCGACAAGCGCACTGCCGAAATCTTCAACGGCATCATCCGACACATCGAGACCAACTCCGATGCGGATATGGCCTACGACATGGCGGAAGAGTTCGCCGTGGATGCAGGAATTGGCTACTGGCGCATTGTGACGGACTACTGCGCGGAAGATAGCTTCGACCAGGAAATCTTCATCGAGCCAATCAAGAACCCCCTGAATGTGGTGCTGGACTCGCGCATCCAGAAGCCGGACGGCTCCGATGCCAAGCGTGCGTTCGTGTTCCGCGACATGCCAAAGGATGAATTCGAGAAGGAATACCCGGACGCTGAGCCGATCGACTGGCCCATCAACAACGGCACCAACTGGCTCAAGGGCGATTCTATTCGCGTTGCCGAATACTTCTGCATGTCCGACAAGAAGGACACGCTATACGCGCTTCCTGATGGCTCCACCGTCAAGGAAAGCGACCTTGAGGCGGCGGATGAAAAGGTCATGAAGGCTGCGGTGAAGCGTGGTGAAGTCCGCAAGCGTGAGGTCAAGAGCAAACAGGTCCATTGGTATCTGATCGCGGGCAATCAAATCCTTGACCGCAAGGAATGGCCGGGCAAGTACATCCCCATCGTGCGAGTGATCGGCGAAGAGAAGGAAATCGACGGCAAGCTCGACCGCAAGGGGCATACGCGCTCCATGAAGGACGCCCAGCGCATGTACAACTACAACTCGTCCGCCTCGGTCGAGTACGGCGCGTTGCAGACCAAGACACCGATTGATGGCCCCGCCGAAGCGTTCGAGGGCTACGAAAAGTATTGGGAGCGGGCCAACCTGGAGAACCTGCCTTATCTCCCATGGAACCACACGGACGAGAACGGAAACCCCATCCCCCGCCCGCAGCGCATGATGCCACCGGCCCCTTCTCAACTGTTCTTCGATGGCATGCAGGTTGCCTCCAATGAAATGAACATGAGTTCCGGCCAGTATGAGGCGCAGTTCGGCAACAACCCGCAGGCACAGTCGGGCCGTGCTCTCAATGCCTTGCAGCGCAAGGGCGACATTGCCACGTTCCATTTCATCGACAACGTAGCCCGCGCGATCAAGTACACCGGCAAGATTCTCGTTGACCTGATCCCCAAGATTTACGACACGGCCCGCATCGTGCGCATCCTGGGTGAAGATGGCTCCGAAAAGCATGTGCAGATTGATCCTGAGCAGCAACAAGCCTTCCGTCAAGAACGCGACATGATGACTGGCGAGATACAGGAAATCTACAACCCATCCGTGGGGCGCTATGACGTGGCGGTGAGCGTTGGTCCGTCCTACACCACCCGCCGCCAGGAAGCCTTTGACGCCCTGATCCAGTTGACACAAGGCAACCCGCAGCTCATGGCCATTGCTGGCGACCTGGTAATGAAGGCTGCAGACTTCCCGATGGCACAAGAACTTGCAGAACGCCTTGAAAAGACCTTGCCGCCTGGCCTCAAGGACGACGAGCAGAACTCGCCAGAAGTGCAGCGCGTCAAGGCGCAGGCCCAACAGATCATTGACCAGCTCACGCAGCGCATCCAGGCGGCAGAGCAAGCCATGGCCGAGGCCAACCAGGAAGCGCAAGAACTCGTACTCAAGGCCAAGGACAACGAGACCAAGAACATGCTGGAGGCCGAGAAGGTGCGCGTGGACTACATGAACGCCGAAACCAATCGCCTTAAGGTGCAACTGGATGCCGCCATCAAGGCGCAGCAGCAACTCACCCCCGAACGTCTGGACATGATCGAAGCCGCCTTGGCCGAGATCATTCAGCGGATAGACCCGCCAGAGCCGCTAGACGTAACAGTTTCAGACCAACCGCCTCCGGGCGGTTTTTTTACGCCTGAAAACTCGCAGTAAAAGCCTACCTGTGGGCCTCACAGGGCAATCAGGAGAAATCCATGTCGGAGCAAGACCAAGTAGTAGACCCTCAAGCTACTGAGGAAAACGTAGCGACCGCACCTGGTGCCACGGCAGCACAGGAGGGCGAGAACAAGCCGGTTGAACCGAAGGTTTTCACGGAAGATGAAGTGAATGCCATTGTTCAAAAGCGAATCGCCAAGCTTGAACGCAAGCATGAGCGCGAACGCATTGCACAGCAGACCCGCGAGCAAATCGCACAAGAGCAGAAGCCGTCAGCCCCGAGCGATGACCCGGAGCCGAAGGAAGCCGACTTTGAGACCTATGGCGAATACCTGAAAGCGCTTGCCAAGCACGAAGCCCGCCAGATGTTGCGGGCAGAACGCGAAGCAGCCGAGCAGGAGCGCAGCAAGAAGGCTCAGCAGTCGGAAGCCGAACGCTACCAGGCACGCCAAACGGAGCTGATCGAGAAGGGCGAGGACAAATACGAGGACTTCGAGGACGTAATCAAGTCCGACACGAACACGTATTCCCGCGCCGCATTCCTTGCCATGCTCGAAAGCGACATGGGAGCAGAACTGCTGTACTTCCTCGCCAAGAATCCCGACGAGGGCAAGCGCATCTCCGCACTCCCTGCTTACGCGCAAGCAAAGGAAATCGGCAAGCTGGAGGACAAGCTCCAAGCAAAGCCGCAGAAACAAATCTCGAAAGCCCCTGAACCGATCAAGCCGGTTACTTCCGGCCAGACGAACAGTGACGTGCTGTCCGATGACCTTCCCATTGAGAAATGGATGGAGTTACGGAACAAGCAGGCCAGGGGGCGCTAAACCACCCCACGGAACGAAGCCGCCTAGTGCGGCTTTTTCCATTTATGGAGCATCGAAATGGCTAATACCATCCTGACCCCGACCGCAGTGACGCGCGAAGCTCTGCGCATCCTGCATCAAAAACTCAACTTCATCGGTTCCATCAACCGCCAGTATGACGACTCGTTCGCCAAGACCGGCGCGAAGATCGGTACTGACCTGAAAATCCGTCTGCCGAACGAATATACCATTCGTACCGGTGCTAATCTGTCCACCCAGGACACCAGCGAAACCAGCACCACGCTGTCTGTCGCAACGCAAAAGGGCGTGGATACCACCTTCACCACTGCCGAACTCACCCTGAGCCTGCAAGACTTCTCCGAGCGCATCCTGGAACCGGCAATGTCCGTTCTGGCTGCAAACGTGGAAGCCGACGCACTGAGCATGGCGCTGGATGTGTACCAAGCCGTGAACAACGTTGGTTCCGCGATCACGCTGAACAAGGTGCTGTCAGCACGCAAGCTGCTGACGGATTCCTTGGCACCACAGTCGGGTCGCGCCCTGTTGCTCAACACTCAGGACAATCTTGACCTGGTGGATGCCCTGAAGGGTCTGTTCCAAGACTCCGGTGAGATTGCCAAGCAATACCGCGAAGGCATGGTGGGTCGCACCGCAGGTTTCGGTGAAATCTACGAAAACACCCTGATCCCCAGCCAAACCACGGGTACAGCGGCATCGGCCACCACCTACACCGTCAACGGAGCAGGCCAAACCGGTTCTACTGTCACTGTTGCAGTCGGTGCCACCACCTTCAAGAAGGGTGACGTTATCACCTTCGCAGGTTGTAACCGTGTTCATCCTGAAACCAAAGCGGATACCGGCGTGCTGCAGCAATTCGTTGTAACGACTGACTATGCAGGCGGCGCTGGCAATATCGCCATTTCCCCGGCCATCGTGACCTCGGGCGGTCGTCAGAACGTTTCGGCATCCCCGACCAACGGCGGTGCAGTGACCAAGGTGGGCGGCGCTTCTGCTGTCTACAAGCCCTCCCTGGCCTACCACAAGGACGCCTTCACGTTTGTCTCTGCCGACCTGGAAGATGTTTCCCAGTACGGCGCATGGGGTGCGCGTGAAGTGATGGACGGTGTGTCGATGCGTATTGCTCGTCAGTACGCCATCTCCACCGACACCATCCCCTGCCGTATCGACGTGCTGTACGGCTACAAGACGATCCGCGCCCAGCTGGCCGCCCGCATCCTCTCCAACTAACCATAAGGGGCTTCGGCCCCTTTTCTCATAAGGAGAAGAGCATGACTACTGGCGTCATTATGGGCAACGTGGTCGGCATGAGCGTGGTTTCGGTCGCGCTTACCCCGGCACTCGTCGCTGCAAACACCACTGCCGAACAAACCTTCACCGTCCCTGGCGTTCGCGCTGCGGACAAGGTACTCGGCGTTTCCAAACCTACAGCACAAGCAGGGCTGGGTATTGTGGGATGGCGTGTCTCCGCAGATAACACCGTGGCGATCACGTTCTCCAACAACACCGCTTCCGGCATCACGCCGACTGCTGCACAAACTTACGACATCCAACTCCTGCGCCTCGAATCGACGCAGGCCGGATTCAACGTTTAACACTCGCCCCCGAAAGGGGGCTTTTCTATTGGGGTTCATATGTTCCAGGAATATCCGAAGTCCCTCTACATGAACGGCGAATGGGAAGGCGAGCACGTCATTGTGCATGACGCCGAACAGGAAGCCGAGATGCGCAAGCAGGGCTACAAGATGCTCTCCGAGCCTCAAGAGAAAAGCCGTCGCCGGAAGGTGGCGCAGTAATGGCAACCGTTACCAGCCTCGTCAAACTCGCCCTAAAGGATGCGGGGGTGATTGGCGGACGCGAGACGCCGACCGATGACGAGATGCAGGATGCGCTCGACACGCTGAATCAGATGTTGGCGATGTGGCGCACCCAATCGCTCACCGTCTACTGCCAGAAGTCGGAAACGCTTGCGGTAACGGGGGCCACGTCTTACACCATCGGCACAGGCGGCAACCTGAACGTGGAGCGCCCGGTGGGCGTGGACGGCGTGTTCTGGCGGTTGAATGATGTGGATTTACCATTGACGCCCATTCACTCGTTCGAGGATTACCAGGACATTGGCGTGAAGAACCTGCAGGGAACGCCCTCGGCCTTTTACTACCGTCCCGCCTATCCGCTGGGTGTCTTGTTTGTAACTCCCATTCCGACCGAAGGCACGCTCTACCTCACGTTGAAGCAGCCGATGCCGGTCTATACAACCATCAATGACGATATCAGCCTGCCGCCTGAATACGAGGGCGCGATCCGCTGGAATCTGGCATCGATGCTGTGCGCCACCTTTGGTATGCCCATTACGCCAGAAATTGACCGCTACGCAAGGCAAACCAAGCGTGCGCTAAAAATCGTCAATACCAGCCTCAAGACCATGCAGATGCCCGACGCTGTCATGGCGAATTCGCTCTACAACATCCAGACGGATAGCTAAATGGAAGTCCAGCTATTTGGCATCTCACAATTCGGCAAGTCGACTAATGTTACGCGCCAACAGCGCTTGAATGCGTACATAGAGCCGCAGCCGGGAGACGACCGTGCACGGGTTGCCATCTACGGATTCCCGGGTAAAGACCTGTTTACCTCCTTCGGTGATACCCCTATCCGTGGCATCTACCAGCGCGGCGACTTTCTGTATGTGGTTCATCGCGGCACGTTCTATGAGGTCAATAACGCGGGGGTTAGAACCGCTCGGGGGACGATAGGCACCACCACTGGCCGTGTTTACATGACGGACAACGGTTCTCAGCTGATGCTGACCGATGGCAGCGCAGGCTATATCTACACCTTCGCTACAACCAACTTTGCACAGATCATTGACGCTGACTATCCGGGCGCGGAGACCGTAACGTGGCAGGACGGTTATTTCATCGTCAACAAGCCGGACTCGCAGCGGTTCTATGTCTCGGCGGTGAATGATGGCATGAGCTGGGATGCGCTGGATTTTGCGTCAGCCGAATCCAACCCGGATGACATTGTGGCTGTTGCCTCGGACAACTCCAACCTGTTCCTGTTTGGCTCTATTTCGACAGAGTTCTGGCAGAACACAGGCGGCACGGACTTCCCATTCTCTCGTGTGTCTGGCGGAGCGATTGAATGGGGCTGCGCTGCGGTTAACTCAATCGTCAAATATGACAACTCGTTGGCTTTTCTGGCGAAGAATCGCATGGGCGAGGTCATTGTTGCGCGCATGAACGGTTATGCTCCGCAGCGGATTTCCAACCCGGAAATTGAATATATTATCAACAACTACTCTGCGGTGTCGGATGCGACAGCAATCAGCTACATGCTAGGCGGCCATCCCATGCTGCAAATAAACTTTCCTACGGCTGGTGAGACATGGCTGTTTGACGGCCTCTCCAACGCGTGGAGCAAACTTGAAAGCTATGGAGAGACGCGGGACAGGGCAGATATTGGCGTTAATTATCTCGACCGCATCATCGTTACTGACTTCGAGAACGGCAACCTTTACCGGCTTAATCCGCTGACATTCACCGAGAACGGCCAACCACTTTCCTTTGAGGTCACATCTCGCCACTTGTCCTTTGATGACAAGCGGTTTGTGGTGGACATGGTGCAGCTCGACATGGAGACCGGCGTTGGGCTTTCAACGGGCCAAGGCTCCAACCCGCAAATCATGATGCAGGTTTCAAAGGATGGCGGCCATACCTGGGGGCCGGAGCAGTGGACATCATTTGGTGCTATCGGCACTTATCAGGCCCGCGCTATCTGGCGTCGTCCAACAGGGGTTGCGAGAGATGTGGTGTTCCGCTTTCGCATTACCGACCCCGTTAAGCGGGTCATCTTCGGGGCTTCAATGAAGATCAGACCGGGGCGCTCATGATTAAACCGCCACCGAATCAACAGGCCATTCAGGGCGAGCATAGCATCACTGTTCATTGGCAGCATTTTTTCTCGGATGTGTTCGATGCAATTTTGGCCCAACAAGGGAGCGGCGAAACCGCTAACAGGCCAACACGCAAGCTCTATGTAGGCCGCCCATATTTTGACACCACACTAGGCCTCCCGATTTGGTATGACGGCTCCGGCTGGGTCAAGGCAGACGGTACGGCGGCATGATTCGAGAGTCCACCCCGTTTGAGTTGGCGGGGGTTCTCCACCTGGCATGTGAAGAAACGCCGGTATACAAAGGCAAGACGAGCCTCGAAAGCACTTTGCTAGGGCTGGCGAAATTTGACTGCTACGCCATCGAGAAGGATGGAGAGGTGATCGGCGGCGTGATTTTTAGAGGTGATGAGGGGCACATCGCGGTGCTTTCTCGGTTCCGTAAACATTGGGCTGGGCGCGAGTTTTACCGCTTCATGCGGGGCCAGGTCGAGGGACGCGGTGTGATTCAGGTGAGCTGCGGTAATCCTGATGCGCTCCCATTCATCAAGAGATTAGAAGAAAGAGGCTACGTATGCTTAAACGAATCCTAGGGGCGTTCTTCCCTGGCTTTAGCTGGGAGCATGGTTTTGCACTGTGGGATGTGGGGACGGCTATTGGCGTTGGTGCGTCTTTGATTGGCGGTGCAATGGGCGATGATGCTTCCGAAGATGCAGGGGCGCAGATTGCGTTGGCGAACGCAGAAGTACAGCGCATGATTAAGCAGCAGCAAGGCTCCAATACGCGAGCATTCCAGCCCTATGCAGGGATAGGCACCGCTGCGAGTTATCGTCTTTCTGATCTTCTCGGGCTGGACAAGCCATACCTCCAGTCAATGGAACAAATTGCGGACGCAGTAGAGCCTTTTTATGCTTCTACCGTAGACCGAGGCGCCGCGAATCTGTACTACAACCCCTATTCTGGTCAGGTCTCGAAGTCTGGAGGCCAGAGCTTCCTGTTACTGCCAGACACCAAAACAGTTAAGGCGAATGGGATTGGCGAATGGGATCGCCAGACATTCCTCGACTCCATCAAGGGGGATTGGGAAAAACTTAAGACAACGCCTAATTCGTCTGACTTCGGTTCTCTGATGCGAAATTTCAGCGCAGACGACCTCAATAAGGACGTGGTGTACAACACCGGCCTTCAGTTTGGATTGGACGAAGGCAACAAAGCGATTGAGCGGCGTGCTGCGGCATCTGGCGGGTGGGACTCCGGCTCTACGCTGAAAGCGCTGACGCGTTATGCAAACGATTATGGGACAACGAAGGCCGCTGGCGCATACGACCGATTCAACCAGGACAAGCTAAATATCTACAACATGCTTTCCGGCCAGCAAGGGGTCGGGATGAATGCGGCCGGAAACACTCAATCGCTCAATACCGGCCTAATTAACTCAGGGATAAGTTCAACAAGCAACGCAGCTTCCCAGCAAGCTCAATATGGAATGCAAGGGGCGGGCATTATGAATAACTCCATTATGGGCGGCATAGGGAATATGCTCTATAACCAAAGGGCAGGCGGCGGATACGCTACTCCGCCATATTGGGGGTAAGCACATGGAATGGAAAACATTAAACCTCGCAGAGATATACGCCGCCGCCGATGACTCCAAAATGCGCCGCATGCAGATGGACAACTACGGACAGGAAATGCGCCGCCGTCAGAAGGAAGAACAGGACCAAGATGCACTGAAAAAAGCCTACGCCATCAATCCTGATGGGGCGCTTGATGAACAAACCACGCTTGGTAATCTGTACCGCGTTAGTCCGATGGAAGCCTACAAGTTTAACCAAGCAATGCAGCAGAATAAGCTCGCCCAAAAGAAGCTTGAATCCGAAGATCGAAAATTGTCGATGGATGAGGGTAAGGCTAAGCTAGAAAGCCGAAAGGCGCTGCTGCAATATGGACGTGACCGACTGGCAAGCGTGCAGGATCAAGCAAGCTACGAGGCTGTTCTTGGAGAGTTGGCTGCATTGGGCGGGGAAGACCTCGTAAAGAGTATGGCTCCGGTCTACTCCCCTGAAGCGCAACAGCAATATCTTATGACTGCCGACGAGGCCATTAAGCGTACAACCCCGAAGTGGGAAAAGATCGATCTCGGCGGCAAGGTGCAATTAGTGGACGTGAATCCGATTACCAACCCAGCCATCCGCAATACTCCAATGGAAAAGACGGCATCGCCCGATGCCTTGATGGCTAACGAACGCGCTGTAAGCGAGGGTGAGAAGAACCGTGCCGTTACTAAGCGTGGGCAAGATATTACACGCCAAAATGCAGTAGAGGCCGGTCAACGTGCCGTCGCTGCCGCGAGTAAGCCCCCCAAGACCTCGCTGTCTGCATCTGCACAAAAGGAGCTATTCGAGGCCGACGAGATGGCACAAGTGTCTAAAAACACTGCCTCTATGCTTCAGGAAGCCCTCAAACTGAATGACAAGGCATATTCCGGAGTAGGAGCAAAGGAGCGCGCTATTATCCGCAGCAATCTTCCAGGGCAGAGCGAAGCAGCAGACGCTACGGTTAATCTCGATAACCTGATGACAGGTCAAGCACTGGAAAGCCTCAAGGCGACCTTCGGCGCGGCTCCTACAGAAGGCGAGCGCAAGATTCTGATGGACATGCAAGCTTCAGCCGACAAGACCCCGAAGCAGCGCCGGGAGATCATCAACCGTGCCATTCAGGCGGCAGAACGTCGCATGAAGTTCAACCGCTCTAAGGCGGATGCATTGCGCAAGGGTAGCTATTTCACGGACGGCATTCCGCAGCAGGAAGCTTCCCCAGCACAGCCCGGAGTGATTGATTTTGGGAGCCTACGATAATGGACGTTCGCTTGCCTGATGGAACCATTATCCAGAACGTGCCGGATGGCATGACCAAGGCGCAACTCACTGAAAAGCTGCGTGCGAATGGCTATGACGTGTCGAAATTGGAAGCTCCGCAACCAATGCAGCCATCTCAGCAAGCTCCGATGACCGACAGGCTGGCACGACAGGCCGGATTGACTGGACGCCATATCATCGAGGGCGCAGCGGGAACAGTCGGCTTACTGTCTGATCCTGTGGCCGCAGTCATGAATGCAACCCTTGGTACCAATGCCAGCCCCGCAAGTGCTGTTGGCAAGGGTATTGCGGATAGCCTTGGGCTTCCTGTTCCTGCAAATGCTACAGAGCGTGTCGTAGGGGATGCTTCGAGGCTTTTGGTTGGAACTGGCGGCATTGTGAAGGGAGCAACAGGTGCGGCTCAAGCAGTTTCAAACCCCGTAGCCAAAGCCACCCTTAACGCCATCGGTAATGCCCCAGGGTATCAGGCAATCAGCTCTGTGGCTGCTGGGGGTGCCGGAGGCGCGGTGCGTGAGGATGGGGCAAGTGATGGCGAGCAGTTTGCTACCGCATTGGCTGCCGGTGTTCTTGCACCTATGGCAGTCAGTGGGGCGAAGAACAGCGCCACCATTATCAAAAATTTTCTGACAAGGCCCAAGCCGCAACAGGTTGAAGCCGCCATTACGCAGGCGGGCGTGAACTTGAGCGACCTGCCATTGGACGTTGCCAACGCAATTCGTCGTGACGTTCAGAAAGCATTGCAGACCGGGGAGAACCTGTCACCCGATGCGCTTCGCCGCCTGGCTGATTACCGTGCCGTGGGGGCAGTGCCGACCCGTGGCAGCCTGACACTCAACCCTGCTGACATCACCCGAGACCGTAACCTAGCCAAGATCAGCGCCAACAGCGACGATCCCGCCGCTCAAGCTCTTGCAAATGTTGCCAACGACAACAACAAGGCGCTTATCTCCAAGTTGAACACAATGGGTGCGGAAACTGCCGATGATGTGGTAACTGCTGGCGGCAAGGTCATGGGCGCTCTTGATGCCCGAGACAAGCAGGCTAGGGGGGTCATTAATCAGCTTTACACCCAAGCCCGCGCCACCGATGGACGTAGCGCCACAATTGACCCTTCCGCCTTCACTCAGCGGGCCAATAGCTTGCTGGACGAGTCTCTGCTTGGCGGGAAACTGCCTGCGGATGTGCGTAATCGCCTGAATTCGATTGCCAAGGGCGAAACGCCGCTCACCGTGGATGTGGCGGAACAGTTCAAGACTTCCATTGGGGCCTTGCAACGCGCCTCGACCGATCCGGCAGAACGTCTTGCATTGAGCCAGGTGCGCCAAGCCTTAGATGATGCGCCGCTGCTGGAAGGGCAGGGGCAGGCCGCTATCGACGCCTTTAACAAGGCCCGCAAGGTGAATGCCGCCTATATGAAGATCGTAGAGCGCACGCCAGCGTTGAAAGCAGTGCGCGATGGCATCGAACCGGACAAATTCGTGCAAACCTTCATAGTCGGGAATGGGAGTAAGTCGAATATCAGCGACCTCGACGCCCTGAAAAAGGCTGTTTCTAGGAGCCCTGAAGCGATGCAGTCCATCAAGGATCAAATCATCCTGCACCTGAAAGCGAAGGCACTTAACAACGCTAACGATGAGGTCGCAAACTTCTCGCCATCAAACTACAACAAGGCGCTAAAAGACATTGGGGATATGAAACTTAGCCTGTTTTTCAACAAGGGCGAAGTGGATGCGCTCAAGCAGATTGGCCGCGTGAGTTCATACGAGAAATTCCAGCCCGCAGGATCGGCAGTAAATAACTCGAATACGGCAGCAACGGCCATATCCTCAATTCTGGATAGCGTAGCAAACAGCGCTATGTTGAGAAGGATTCCTGTGGGTGGGCTTGTTGCCAATGAAGCAAAAAGCATTGGAACGGCGGCAGGGGCGAGAACATCACTGGACGCAAGCAAGGCGCTCCGGTCCACGGTTTCTGCTCAGAAAAAGACCCCCGTGCTGCCTATCGCACCTGCGCTAGTCCTTGGTACGTCCGAATAGGTAAGCCACGACAACCATTGCAACAAGTGCCCCGGCCTGGATAGGGTCGATTCCAAACATCTGATTAATTTATCACAACCCGCCCAAGTGGCGGGTTTTTTATTGAGGTAAACATGGCAAAACTTAGTCCTGTTTTCAATGACGCACAGTTTATTAACGGCGTTCCGGCTAATGGAGCAAAGGTCTTCACCTATGCTGCCGGTTCCTCAACAAAACTGGCGACTTATACCGATGAGGCCGGTGTGGTAGCGCAAGCCAATCCCATCATACTAAACTCGCGTGGAGAGCCTGATAGTCCCATTTGGCTTACAGAAGGGCAGGAGTACAAGTTTGTATTTACGGCATCGACCGACTCTGATCCGCCTACATCTCCCATCCGCACAATTGATAATATTTCGGGGGTTGGTGATAACTCGGTATCGCTAGATCAATGGGTGGACTCGGGCGTTACTCCAACCTACGTTTCCGCAACTCAATTTACCCTTCCTGGCGATCAGACGAGTAACTTTCAGGTTAACCGCCGCATCAAGGCGACCGTTACAGCCGGTACTGTTTATGGCTATATCACGGCATCTGCGTTTGCGGCCCTTACTACTGTCACCGTTTCCCTGGACTCCGGCAATCTTGACTCAGGCCTATCCGCTGTCCAGTTAGGCTTGCTGACGCCGGACAACACATCCGCCCCCATTCTTAAGGACAACAATTTCATGGTCTCCGGCTCTGCCGATAAGACCAAGCGCTTGCGATTCGAGGTGGACGGCTTCACTACAGCGACAACGCGGGTTATCACCTTCTCCAATAAGGACTACACGCCCGCAGATTTGATAGAAATTCCCAAGGTGCAGGAATTCCGCCTGACTTTGACAACTGGCCTTCCGGTCACCGTCTCTGATGTGACCGGAGCTTCCACCATCTACTGCACACCATACAATGGCAACCGTATTGCCTTGTATGACGGCACCAACTGGAACGTGCGGACGACAGCGGAATTCTCTCTTGCACTCTCTGGCCTGAACGTTGGCCGTCCCTATGATGTGTTCTGCTATGACAACGCCGGAACGCCAACGCTCGAATTCACCTCCTGGACGAACGACACCACCCGCGCCACGGCTCTTGCTTATCAAGATGGGGTTCTGGTCAAGTCAGGCACGGTTACACGCCGGTATTTGGGTACGTTCTACACCACAGCCGCCACCACTACCGAGGACAGCGCCGTAAAGCGTTTCCTGTGGAACTATTACCACCGTGTGGTGCGGTATATGGAGCGCTATGAGTCAACTGCCACTTGGACATATACCACCGACACTTATCGCCAAGCTAATGCGGCTACTGCAAATCAATTGGATTATGTCTGCGGTGTAGCAGAGGACGGTGTAGAGGCAATAGTTCAGTCTAACGCGACCAACACTTCGCCCGCCGTCAATATCTTCACCGCCGTTGGGGTGGATTCGACCAGTGCAACGAGTGGACTAGCCCCGCGCACTGAAATCATTAACAACGGGGCAATTTACTGCGTGCAAGCGGCCTACATGGGAATCCCTGGAGTAGGCCGTCATTTTCTCGTCTGGCTGGAGCGTTCCGAAGCTACTGGCACCACCACATGGACCGGGACCAATAGCCCCCTTAAGAGCGGCATCATTGGCAAGGTGATGGCATGATCGATTACATCACCCGAGAACTTGAAAAGGTCTGCCCCATCTACGGGGTTAATTCTGACGGAGTTATCAGTTTCAAGGGTGAGGCGACGGAGAAGGAACGCACGGCGGCTGCGTCGAAATACGCACAGTTAACCTCTCCCTCTGGAATTGCGGCTTATGAGTCGGTATCCATTAAGGAATCCTTAAAGGCCCAAATACTCGCCATCGAAGAGCGCGAAATCATGCCTCGCAAGACCCGCGAAATCCAGATCGAGGTGATGGAATATTTCGCCTCGACGCAGGGCATAACCCCGGAACAGCTCTACATGGTGAATCCAGCCTACAGGGGGATGGTGGACGTGGACAACCAAATCAAGGCACTGCGGGCTCAACTATGAGCGTCCTGTTTGCCGTCTATGTCCTGTTCGTGCTGTACGTGGCGGTTATGGGCATCCTGCAAGCCCACAACGCCAAGCGTCTCAAATGGCCCGTTTACCCCTTCGCCATGCTGACCTTTGCCCTTGGCGTGCTGCTGGATTTTCTGGTGAATATAACGCTGCTTACGCTGCTGTTCCTCGAAGTGCCGCGTCACTGGCTCATCACCAAGCGTCTGGCCTCGCACATCGGCAAGGACACATGGCGCGGGAAGCTGGCCCGCTGGATATGCGATAACTTCCTGCATCCCTTTGACGAGGGGCATTGCAAGTGATCCTGTACCACATTCTTGCTCTCCCTTTAACGGCGCTCGGGGCGTTCATTCTGGTCAAGCTGATGCTGTCCAAGAAGCCGCCTATGGACGCCTCCAACCGCATCAATCATATAAGGCTGGTCTGGTTTGCGATCAACCGGCCTGAACTATTTACAGAACAGTTCCCGTGGTTAAAGAGGGACGAACTGGACAATATCAAGTAGCCGCCTAGCGGCTTTTTTTACGCCTAATTGGAAGGGGTTCCAATGCAACAGGAAACAATAGACGCCGTTTCAGCGGCAGGATCGAAGATGACGTATGGCGGCGCGACGGCCTCTGTGTTTTTTGGGCTGACCGCTGAGTTTTGGGGCGTGATATGCGGGTTGCTGGTCGGTATCGCCGGTCTCGTCATCAACTGGTACTACAAGGACAAGGCGCACCGTTTGCTGGTCAAGAAGTATGAGAAAGAAGGCATTGTGGAGCAGGAAGAGTGAGCGCCGAAGTCGTCCTTCTCCACAAGTCGGACATAGACAAGCAGGTTGAGCTGCTCAAGGAATCAGGGGCCGTTAAGGTGCTGATGATCTTCCAGACGGCAGACGGATGGATTCAGTACGTAGCACCTCCTGACACTAGCGTTTGGGAACTATCTGGATGGTGTAACGCCACGATTGCCGGTCTGATGGAGGGGGATGACTAATGACTCCACTTGAAGCGGTTGCGAGGTACGGAAGTATCAGAGCAGCAGCAAGAGAGTTGGGAATGCCGGAATCTACACTTCGCGGCAGGCTGGGAAAAAAGACGGAGCCTGTAACGCATTGCGTTATACCTGACTGTCAGGTGAAGGAAGGCGTCCCCATCCAGCACCTAGAATGGATAGGCAACTACATTGTGGACAAGCGCCCTGATGTGGTGGTCTGCATCGGTGACTTTTGGGATATGCCTAGCCTTTCGAGCTACGACAAGGGCAAGAAATCTTTTGAGGGAAGGCGCTACAAGAAAGATATCGAGGCAGGCAACAACGCCATGGACTTGCTGATGACGCCTCTGGCGAAAGCAGACTTTCACCCTCGCCTGGTATTCACTATGGGCAACCACGAACACCGTGTAATCCGCGCCATTGAGAACGACTCCATCCTTGACGGCACAATCGGTCTTGAGGACATGGAGTTGGCCCGCTGGGGATGGGAAGTCGTCCCATTCCTCAAGCCTATCGAGATAGACGGCATTTCCTACTGCCATTACTTCTACAACCCGAATTCAGGCAAGCCCTATTGCGGTACCGCCTTATCCAAACTCAAGAACATCGGCCTTTCTTTCACGATGGGCCATCAGCAAGGCATCGACATTGCCATGCGCGAGCTTCCTAACGGGAAGACGCAGCACGGCCTAGTTGCGGGCAGTTGTTATTTGCACGATGAGGAATACAGAGGCCCACAAGCAAACGGACATTGGAATGGCATCGTTTTCAAGCACGAAGTCCGTGATGGTATGTACGACCTAATGCAAGTCTCGCTTGATTTCTTACGCCGCAAATATTCCTAACTAGGAGGTGCATCATGTCTTTCCGTACAGCCGCTTTTGCGGCTTTTTTTGTGCTTATCGCTAACGCTACCGCAGCCGATACAGAACTCCGCGAAATGGTAGCGGAAGGCAACGGCGCTCAGTTCGTCATTACCAACCAGCCCTGTGAAATCGACTTCAAGGAACCGACACCGTTCAAGTATCACGCCTATGTCGTCATGCCTGATGGACTCTACGCCGCTTGCTGGTATGGCGATGACGCCGCTATCTGGATGGCGGTCGATCATTTCCGCCAGATTGTCAGCCTCGATCCATACGCCTTCAAGGTGAAACCGCAAGTCAAGCAAGAGAGTTTCTAGCCATGAAAGAAGACCTCACCCGTCGCACCCTGCAATGCGCTGGTTGCGGCAAGTATTTCCTGCCGCTGGATGACAGCAACTTTTGCGAAGCCTGCACGCCGCTGGACTTCGAGAATCATCCCTTCCAGCCGCAGCCATTGGATACGGGGGATTGCATCGATGAATAAATGGAAAGCACTCTCTGCTGTCGGGCTTGTTGCCATTGCCTTGCATGAAGGGTACAGCGGCAAGCCGTATTTGGATGTTGCAGGAATCTGGACAGACGGCTTTGGCAATACGAACGGCGTCGTCCCTGGAAAAGCCGTCACCGTGCCACAAGCACTCGACCGGCTCAACAAGAACACCGTGGCGGCGCAAAACGCCGTCAATCGGTGCGTGGATTCCTATATGTCAGACCTGACCTTCGCGGCACTCGTGAGCTTCACTTTCAACGTAGGCGAGACAGCCTTCTGCAAGTCCACCCTGGTCAAGAAGTTCAACGCCGGAGAAAAACATCAGGCCTGTGAGGAATTGCGTCGTTGGGTATATGCCGGAGGAAGAAAACATCAAGGTCTTGCGGATAGGCGCGAGGCTGAAAGACGAATGTGCTTGGAGGGATTGCAATGAACGCATGGGCATTAACTAATTGGGGCAAGGTGCTGACCGGCCTCCTGATCTTATTAACGGTTGCTTACATAGGATTTCTGCAATTAAACATTAAGCTCCTAACCTTAAATAACGAATCGCTCAAGCTGGAGCTGCGTACCAAGGACGCCGAGATAGCCGACTGGAAGAAACTCTACCAGATTATCGGTGACAAGCTGGCTGAGCAGAACGAATCCATCCTCGACCTCAAGCAAAAGACCGAAGCCGCAAAAAAGGCCCGTATATCAGCCGATAAAAGAGCGGACGAGATATCAGCACAAGCACGCAAGCAAGAAAACGCGCTACAGGCCGTTCCTGCAAGTTCTGGCCCCGATTGTGAGGCTGAACTGTCTACGATTCGCCAATTATTGAACACGAGGAAGTAGATATGTATAAATTCCTGACAATTTTATGCATATCGCTCGCAGGATGCGCCAGCATGCCCAAGGCTCCCGAGACAGTTTACGTTCCCGTGTCCCTGTCATGCGTAGGCGAGCGCCCAACGAAACCGGAGACTTCTATTCCACGGAATGATTCGGTGTCGGAGCAGGTAAGGGCGCTACTGATTGATATGGAGCGGATGAAGGGGTATGTGGCGGAACTAGAAGCAGTGGTTGAAGGGTGTCTGTAAAATACTCCTGTCAGAATAAATGACAGAATGTGCCTTTGAAGCCTTATTATATGCGGCAGTTAAGCCCCCTCCTAAGGGGAGGGTCACACGTTCGATTCGTGTCGGGGGCGCCAATAATCAATGACTTACGTGTAATTTGTGCGTCCCAAAAGTAGCTTAAACCGCCATAAACCGTCTCAGTTCTGACACACTTTGTCAGAAATTTGTCAGACTCAATCAACCCACTCTCTCAGGTGTTCTGGATCAAGGTGAGCGTAGCGAAGGACGAGTTCCAAGCTAGACCATCCGCCTAGCTCCTGGACTACTTTCAGGGGGGTCCCTTTCTGGATTTTCCAACTTGCCCATGTGTGCCGCAAGTCATGGAAGCGGAAGATTGACTTCTTGGTTTCCTTGCCATCCTTATCCTGCTCGACAACCACGAAAATGTCAGACTTTACCAGAGCCTTTTTCCAGGTTGTCTTGATGCTCTTGATTGGTTTCCCGTTATAGGTGAATACGTGCGTTTCGTGCTTTCCTTCTCTTGCTTTCAATATCGCTAATGCTGCCTCACCCAATGGAACAGGGATAACCTTGCGACCCTTGGCATCGATGGCATTCACCCATGCGGTTCTGCTGGCAACATCCACGGCACGCCATTGCAGATCAACCACATTTTCATGGCGCAATCCAGTAACTAGGGCAAAGGTGACAATCTCTAGAGCATGGGGAGGTAAGTGCTTTTGGAGTTCTTTCCACTGGCTGGGTCGCAGGAAGCGGATATCAGGTTTAATCTCGTCGCGCCGTTCTATTTTGATAGGCTGGCACAGCCCGCGAGAGGCGCTTAGATTGATGGCCGCACGGACGATATTCAGCGTGCGGTTAATGGTGGACTCGGCCCGAGGTTTCAGGGCCTTTACTATTTCATGTGGCTTTACGTCTCTTAATGGTCGGCTAGGGTAGGCTTTGAGCAGAACCCTTACGGCAGACTTTTCTTTTCCAGATCGTTCCTTATCTGTCAGCCATTCCCGTAATGCATCGGCTAGAGTAAATCCGCCAGACTTTCCTTGTTTGTAAATGTGTCTAAGGTCGTCGTGGACTTTTTGCGCTTCCCGTTTATCTGTGCAGTGTGTGCTTTTCCGCTCCCTGATACCTTCTGCATTAAGGAGTGAGTAGTACCAATATTTTCCGTCTTTGTAGAGCGACATGCGTTGTATTTTGTCCTTAACCAATCCACCAGGTCAACGTCAACGAACACCCAGGCACGGCCAACCTTTGCCGCTGGCAATTCTCCTGCTGCGGCTAGTTCCCTGATAGTGTCATCGCTGCACTTTAGAAACTCAGCAGCTTCCTCTAAATTTAGTGTGTGCATCTATCCCTCTGTACTAGGATTGGGGAGGTTCGGCAGTTGTACCCCACAATGCGGAACCGTGCACCACTCTCCTTGAATGCGTACCTGTAGCACTTGATACAACAAATCATCGATACGTATTGCGCCCACAGGTGGCCTTCCTTTTCGCACGTCATGCCATACCCACCTAATATCTTCGATCATCATCTATCCCTCTTTGCCCATGTTGCGGATGGCATAGGCTAATGTGCAAAGGCCCCAATAAATTGCCAAGCTAATCATAAGAGCTTCTATAAACATCACCCCTCCTTTTGTTCATCAGATTGCCCAGCGCTGCGGAAACTGACCTTAACCGGTCCATCTTGACCGTAGATCAGCGCATAGTGGAATGCCTCTCGCTCTGCTTCTTCTCGGGTCGCAGCATTCCCGCTAGCGACTGTAATTCCGCCTTGCTTGACGTAAAACCAATGCCTATTCATGTTCATCAGATTCCGTCTCGGTCAGGCTGGGTTGCGGACTGGATGCTTGGAGGTCGCCCCGTATAGCCATCCAAATTTTCCCGAGAAGGTTCTGCCCATCCTTATTCGGTCCCCATCCCCAAACATCATCACGCCATGAGTTCTCAACCAAGAGGCGGTCTCCAGTGGCAAGCAATTTGCGGCGTACATATTCATGCTGCTGCACCTTTGCCATAAGAACTTCTCGCATGACGTCAGCCTTAATTTCATCCCAATTGGAACGGCGGAACATCTTTTGTGAATTGGCAATCTTGAAGGCGTCATGTGCTGATCTAGCCTCAAGAATCATGTCCTGCACTTCAGGCTCTGTCCCGATGAACTTTGCCCAGTGATAGGCATGCTCTGAGGTCGGGAACAGATGTCCCCATATCTCAACCTGGAAGCTAGAAAAATTGCTGAGCACATAGAAGTCCTGCTCGTAAAAGCACACCATTTCTTCCGTGTCTAAACCGTGTAGTTCCACTTTATCCTCCTGTCCGCACATTGCTTGAACTTGCTGTGATCGTATGAGCATTATTTATGCATCGCCTTGGGGAGTGGTAGGGCGGTTCGTTGAGCCTTTTTCATCGCCTTGTACCATTTCTTGTAAGCGGCAATCCTTGCTTTATTTGTCTCCCTGTAAATCTTTGCCTTTTCCATTCCCTACTCCTTCCCGTTTTGTGCGAGGAGGTCGTCGGCCATAAAGTCGAAATCCCTCATACTTAAATAGTCGCCGGACAATACTGCGTCTTCCCGCACAGCCTTATACCTCGCCGCATCCTTCTCCGCTGCCGCCTCCATATTCTCTCGCAGCTTGCCTACAGCATCGGGCAAGGATAAATGCCCGTAATCTCTACCTAGCCATGCTCTGCGAGTGTCTCGTATTTCCTTCTCCGCAGCTTCCAGCTTCGCCTGTAGGGCGGTGAGCTCGCGTTCCAAGGAGCGGGCAAAGTTCGCAGTCCGCCGTGCGTAAGCGTGTGGCTTCTCGTAGTCGCCGCAGGATTCCTCGTGCGCATTTGTGCGCGGCGTGTCTCGCGGGTAGATTTCTGCTTTCATTTCGATCCTTCAATTTTCACTGTTGTTGCGGCGCAAGCCGGGCATACCCAACCATCAGGCGAACGACTCCAGCCATTCTCTTTGGCGTCTCCTTCTAGACGTGCGATTGTTGCCGCCGCCTCTGAGCGGCTATCACCGGAAAGAGCCATCGGGCCGCCATGGTTGTTCGACAGGCAACCTATTTGCGTCTGCTTTTCGCAATGAAGTTCAATCCATAAAGACATCATTCCTCCAAATCTATGCAGTCGATAACCGCAACTTGTTCGCCTTCACGAAATTGCACCCACTCCTCGCTACCCTTTGGATAGGGGTTCTCGTCCTTGACCGCCTTGTTCCACGCAGCTTGCATGTAGCAGGCGTATCCTTTGTCGCGCGGGCTAAGAGTCTCGTATTCGCTGGCTGTAATGGCACGCATGTCCATCTCTATCCTTCCGATTCATCTGTAGTGGTGGCGGCGAATGGTTTCCAATCGTCGCATTGCCCTATCAGGCCAGATTTCAGCCTCTCCAAAGTCACTCCCTCACCATAGGTAAGCAAGCATCGGCAATATGGGCTACGCTCATTCGGAAGGTGATAACGGCAATCGTGGCAGTCTCTCATCATCCCTCCCCGCCGCTCGGCTCGGCGGACTTCAGCGCATGGATCGTAATGTCCCGATTATTGCCGCCATCAATGAGAATCTTTTGATCCGTGTCGTGGCCGTTTCGGCGCATTATTTCGAGTGTCAGGCTGACAAATGTTCCGGTGACGATACTCAGTGCTGCCGGGTAATCGTTATTCAGCATGTCCAGCACTGCCGCGTGAAAACGTTCTGCGGCCTGCTCAAATTCCTTATCAAGTTCGCTCATTTCCCCTCCTTCGGCATGTGCTGGGCGACGATGGCGTGAATGTCAGCACGGCGAATATCTTCACGGCCAAGGCATTCGTCCTGTGCCTCACGCGCGCCCGCCAGGCACGCAGACTGTGCAATCTCTAGCACTGTATCCCTCGTCATCGTCACAAGGTCGGCATGACCTGCATCTGTGTCGGTGGGTGGGGTGAGCTTGAGCGCATCATGGCGTAAGAAAGACCAGTGAATTTTCCCGCGCCAGTCTTCGGACTTGTCCCCAATTGCCAATACCGCCTTCACGCCTTCCGCAAACCCCAGCTTTCGCTGATCGACTTCGGTCGTTAGTCCATAGCGCTCCGCATTATCATTGAACATAGCAAGCTGCTCGTCTGTGAATTCGACTTCGGCGGGAGGAATGAGGGCGAGGATGGCTTCTTCCATTTCTTGGCAGGCAGTAATTCCACCGTCAAAAAACTTGTAAGTATCACGATCATTCGGATAGCTGTCCCTGATCTTCTTGTTAACTTCAGCTTCTTTCGCACACACATCCGCCGCCATACGCAGCACTTGGATTGCGGTGGGAGAGAGGGTGTAGAGCTTGGTGCCGGTTGGTAATTCTCGGTCAGTGATGACTGTGTTTCGATAGTATTCAGCGTACTCGCTGTTACCTATTCCGCAGTCCATGCTCTCTCGCACAAAGACCGATTCGGATACTACGCCGCACTGCTCCACGGCTTCCGGCTGCTCCACTCCGCAATCGCAAGGTCCATTTGGGTATGCTGGCATGTTATGCACAGAACAATCACTGGCGTGCCGTGCTTCCGGCTGCCCCTGCGGCGGGGTTGGGGCGGCTGATAAGAGCTCGTCCATCGAGCTGAACGGGCCAACTCCCCTAGGATTCCACCCCTCCGCTGCCGGTTGATGGGAGAGGGCTGCACAGTATGCGCGATACATCCATTCATGAATTGTTGCGCTCGCATCCCTAAACGGTTGCGTATCCGCCCACGCCTCAAACGCCTCCCGCATCGCATTCGTTGTATTCATCGCGTCTCCTCGTCACGCGCAATGTCGCCATTTATTTCGTAACGCTTGCGATCAAGCTGGCGAACTTCGTCAATCACATCGCTTGCAAAAAACACTTCAGCTTGTGTGTATTTAGTTCCGAATTCACGGTTAATGATTTGCGCTTTGTGATCTGCCGCTATCCATCCAAATATTGCAGACGAATATATAATTGCGCCAATTGCTGCTAATACCCCTATGAAGACGCCAAAAACTCCACAAAACGTATTCATACCCTCATAACCTTTTTCGCTATACCAAAGAAGAAGCCATGAAATGAGGGCTGTCAGTAAGATTGATGCCAATATCAGAATCATGCGATTCTCCTTGATTGATTCAGAGGAATAGGGTGCGCATCCATCGGGTCATTTGTAGTCACGTTAGCTCTCCTTTCTGGTTAGGGTGGTGATGGATGCGCGGGGAAATCTAGAACGGAATATCGCTCTCTAAATCATCAAAACCGCCATGTTGTTCATTCGTTCGCGGCTGCGGCTCACTACTTGCAGAGGTCTCGCTTGGCCTGCTCCCTACGAGCGTCAACTCGCGGACGTTCACATCTGGGCTTTCCTTCTCTTGGCCTTCCTTGTTCGTCCATTTGCGCAGGGTGAATTCACCGCTCACCACAACCTGCGTACCTTTCTTGAGGTAGGGCGCTACAGACTCGCCACGCTTTCCCCAGTAGTTGCAGTTGATCCAGGTGGTAGCCTCGCTCTTGCCGTAGCCACTACGGACAGCAACGCTAAAGCCGGTAATGGGGTCGCCGCCAGCGGTAAATCGTGTTTCCGCATCGCGGCCAAGGTTGCCGCTAAAGGTGAATACGTTCATGCTGCCTCCAACTTGATTAATAGTTCGTTTACTTCATCGAGGAACCGCTTAACCTCGCCCTCTAGTTCTTGGATGTATGACTTCTCGGGGGTATATCGCACAACCATGATTTGATGCTTCTCAGGAAGGCGAGGGTCGAAGCTCACAAAGTCCACCCATTCACGTTCTGTGCAGGCACATTGCCATGCCATCTGCGGGCGATACTTGGCAGGAGGCTCCTTGGTGAGCAGGTAGTCGATATGCGTTGCCGTGTTGGGGCATTTAATCTCGATCAAACCATCTCCAGCCAAGCCATCAGGGGACGCGCCAGACCACTCAATCGATGGATGCAGTACCAATCCGACCTGGTCCACGAAAGCGCCTGTACGGGCCTCGTATGCGGCCCTGGCAAGTGGCTCTGTATCAATGCCCCATTGCATGGCGGCGTTACTGTAGGAATCCTGCGGTTGACCTGACAGGCGTTCAGCAACAATTTGGGCGCGGTAGTTGACCCGTCCTGCGGCTTCGCCGGATTTAACCTTGGCGACAACATCGGCAACACGGGAAGCTGTCACCAAGCCAGCACGAGACTTAAGCCATTCAACAGAGCCTTGCGGGAAGTCGATAATCTTCATGCTTGTGTCGCAATCGCTTCGTCTTGCATGGTGGCGGCTTGGCGCAGGGCAGTCTTTTGCTCTTGCGTCAGCAGGGCGAGATATTCCTGCTTGGTTCCCTTGATGGCCTTATTGAGGGCATCCGTTCCGCGCTTGGCTGCGTTGTTCAGTTGGGTGTAAATCTGCTCCGGCGTCATTGATGGCACTTGCTTTGCTGGCGCCTCCTTGCCTGTAGTTGCGTCCAGCGCGTCGTGCTCGACAATCTCCATTGCCGCCACCCACAGATAGCGCCGGATGTAGGTCTGTACCGCCCCTAGGTTCTGCACCTCATGGCAGCCCTTGAGGGCAGCGCTGGACATGGGGGAGGTAATCGCAATGCTTCTGTCATCCTCAATGTCCGTAATCGTCAGCGTGGCTACATCCGTACCGTAAGAGACAAGGCCGCACAACTGGAGGTCAGCGAAGATTTGCTGCACGACCGGCAGGAAGTCGCCTAGCTCGAAATACTTGTATCCGGCGAACTTGTTTTCGCCCGTCTTTTTCAACTCCGACTTTTGGAGCCTGATTCTGGCTTCCATCAGCTTTGCGTGTACGCTCATCTATCCACTCCTCTTCGCGTTGTACTGTCTCGAAAAACTGCTGCCAGGTCATGGTTAAGCAGCCCTTGCTAGCGCCTTCGGCAATTCGTCTTTCTCAATGGTCTTTTTGAATCCGATGCGGCCAGCAACGTGATAAACAACGATCCCTTCCGGCTTCATAAAACCTGGCGCAGCCATTGAGCCGTTATCAACTAGGTTTCTCAGGGCTGAATCAATCAGCCTTGTATCGAACATGCCACGGGCAAGAACAGGCACAGCATGGCAACAAGCAGGGCGAACAGAGGAGTCTCCCCAACGGTCAACGTTGAACAGGCTGAAACGTTTCTCTTGCATGTCATATTTACGCTGAATACCAGCGCCCCACCATTCGCCAAAGTGCGATCCTTCGCCAAGCTGCATAAGTTCGTCCTTGCGCTCATAAGCCCAAGCCGCAAATCCGAAATTGTCATCGCTAGGCGTTATCCAACGCGTACGACTGCCGACGAGGAAATCGCCATCAGGCGTAATGCAAATCTGAGCGTTCGTGCCGTCGATCTTTTCAGTGATAATCACCTCACGGGAAAGCCGCGCCATCTTCGGAAATTCGATAAATTCGCGTTCCACAATTTCTCCTTTCTGCAACCGGCCTAAACGTAGCCGGAATCTAATGAACAATCGGTTCGGGGTATTTCCCGTTTAACGCTACATGCCGCCCTGACTCCATCAGATACGCATGCTTTCTTATCCACTGTTTACGCATGTGTTTGTTTGCGTATAGCTCCATACCTTTGCGTGCTATGGTCTTTAGGTGATGTAGGCTCATGCTGTCATCCTCAAGTAGTAGTCATCGTCATCCGCCATCGGAGCCGAGAAGCGTCTAGCGTCATACTTCTCTTGTGCGATACGCCGTGCTGCGCTATCCATTTCCTTGCGAACGGTTTCGGCACAGTCCAGCAGATAGGGCCGCAGCGATGTGAGCGATTCATAGAACTCCTCCTCATCCAGATCAGCGCCAATGACAGTTAGCCGCACAATGGCGTTAGCAAGGTTGGTGTGGAAGCAGTCAGCTTCGCAAAGACCCGTTTCCAGTTCGTCCTCTTCAATGTCGGTCATGGCGTCTGCAATGTCGTCAGGAGTGATGCTCATTTGGTGGCCTCGATTTCAGCGATGATTGCGCGGGCGTCAGCAACAGCTTGCTTGTACTCATGCAGATGACCAGGTCGAAGGGCAGCGAGTCCACACAAACCGGTTAGCGCCACCAGCAGCTTGTCGCGCTGCTCCACCACCTTCGGCAGCACAGCGTCGTACAGGCCGGCACGAAGCGCTGTTACCTCGCGCTGCAATTCGTCGCGCTGCAAGAGTGATTTGTGCAAATTTCCAATCTCTCTGGCAGCATCTTCAAGAGTTGAGACGCCAATGAGATGCATAATCTCGTCACGCTGTGCTACGACGCGGCGCACTTCATCAACTGTCGCTTCCTCGGAATTTGCGGCGATTGCTGCGCGGATTTCTCGAAGTTCGCTCCATGCGGTATCGCGCTGTTCTTCAATTACGTGCACGTAGCCTGTTACTTCCTGTACGCCAGCAAGTTCATTCACGCAGGCCACGATGCGGCGGGCGTTGGCTTCATCCTCTGCCAGCGAATTTCCCCTCGCCATAACATGAGCGATGAGCCGCAGCCCCTTTGGATTCATCTGCTTGCCGGTTTCATACTCGCGGGCAATCATCGAACTTCCGTCGGATTGTGGAACAGAAATCCACGGTTCCGCCGTGTGTTGTTGCTTGGTGTCGCTCATACCAACCTCTCGATATAGTCATAAGCCAACCAGCAGGCCAGAAGGATGAGAGCAGAAGTCCAAGCTACGTCCTCCCAATCAATGCGAGGCTGGTTGAGCTGGTAGCCGGATATGTCGTGGGGATTCATGGTTGCTCCTCGTCTACTTCTGGTCCGATTTCCTCGGCTGTTCCTCCGTGGACTTCGCCGCAGCATTGTTCGCTGCGATCAGCCAACTCAGCGCCGCAATACGGGCAGTAGATTTGGTCGTTCATTTGCTCATCTCTTGAACAAATACGTACGCTTCATGGGTTGCGGTAATGCTGAAGTATTCAGCCTCCGTCATGTCCAAAACTTCAGCCTCGGAGCCGACAGGAAGAGCGCAATCGCTTGCAGTTATGTAGTACGTTTTGCCTTCATGCGTAACTTTCAAAACTTTCATCTCAGCATCCTTTCTGCAACCGGCCTAACGCAGCCGTAAACGTATAGAACTAAGAGGGGTGGGGGAGAGCTAAGCTCCAAATCATCACCGTCAGTCACCGGCAAGAGTTCCCCCGTAAATCTGCAACTAGTAGTAGGAAGGGGGCGTGTAGCTTTCACGCCATACAGTCCGCACAAGCTCAATCGTCTCTTGTGGCCACAAGAGACGATGTGTCCCAAGTGCTCGCCGCCCCTTCCTGCTACTAGCTGCTACGGCTTAAATGCGCCGCTTAGTTCCGAATGCCCCGCCTCAGACTACGGGGAGGTGGTATGTTTTGAGTGGCCTACCATCCGGTTTGCTGCTTTGCTGTCAGCGTTGTGCTGAACATGGGTGAATAATAGCAAGGCTATTTCTACATGTCAATAGCAAAGCTATTATAAATGGCAAAGAAAACCCCGCTCGATGGCGGGTTGGCATTGCTACGTAGCAATAGAGTAATTTGCAAGCATACTAAAGTACGTGCTTGCAAATGTGTGTTAATATGCAAGCACCACAACAACCGGAGTGCAAGCATGAGTGATTCTGTGAGCGGGAAAGCAAGAGGGGGTATAGCGAGAGCAAATTCTCTGACATCTGATCAGCGCAAGGAAATTGCTAGCAAGGCTGCACAGGCTAGATGGGATTCAACGATTCCTAAAGCAACTCATGAGGGGGTTTTGCACTTCGGTCAGGTGGAGATTCCTTGTGCGGTTCTTGGCGACGGAAGGCGCGTTCTTACTCAAAGCGGTTTTATGCGGGCGCTAGGTCGAGCCCGCCAGGCTAAGGGCCGACAATATTATGATGGTGACGTCAACATGCCAGCTTTTTTGACGGCGAAGAACCTTAAGCCTTTTATTTCCAATGATTTAGAAGTGACGTCAAGCCAGATTGAGTTTCGAACTCTCAGTGGGATTAAGGCTTTCGGGTATTCAGCTGAGCTGCTGCCTTCAGTCTGTGATGTGTTCCTGGACGCGGAGACTGCTGGCGTCTTAACACACATGCAAAAGCACATAGCTGAGCAAGCAAAAATGCTTATCCGTGGCCTTGCCCGTGTTGGGGTGGTTGCACTTGTTGATGAGGCTACCGGATATCAAGAAGTACGCGACCGACAAGCGCTACAGGCCATCCTCGATCAGTACCTTAAAAAAGAACTGGCTGCTTGGGCAAAAAGATTCCCTGATGAATTTTATTTTGAAATGTTTAGGCTAAAAGGTTGGCCCCTAAACCCAATGAAAGTTAAGCGTCCAGGAGTGGTCGGTAAGTACACCAACAATCTAGTATATGAAAGATTGGCTCCTGGGATTCTTGAGGAGCTTGAGAAGAGAAATCCAAAAGATGAGCGCGGCAATCGGCGAGGCAAGCATCATCAGCTACTTACCGACGAAGTTGGGCATCCGGCGCTTGCGCAGCATCTTTATGCAGTCATTGGGGCAATGAGAGCGCATGTTAGCTGGGATGAGTTTCTTAGATTTATGAACAGGGCATACCCAAAGAAAAATGAAACCTTGGAACTGGCCTTAAACGATCCCTATTAATTTAATTAGTAGCAGTTGCCTGAACAATCTTTCCAAGAAAGCCGGGTGATGCCCGGCTTCACTTCCACCTATCCTTAGCCTTAATGTATTAGCAAATCGTATTCGCCCCCATAATTGTCCTGACAGTATCCGATTCCGGTTCCTTGTGAGTAGTTAAAGTCACATCTGATGCTTCCTTTGCCAGAGGTCGCCAGAATTCGACCGTTGCCTGAGCCTGGAATGTATGTGGAACTTACTCCGGTGCCGTAAGCTGTAGCAGTGCGATGGCCGCCATAAGCTGTCGCGGTGGCGGCGCTATTTGTACGTATAACTGATCCGCCGTCATAAACATACGTGCCTTTGTATTGCTGGCCGTCCAAGTTAATGGTGATCTGCTTGCCTAGCTCTTGCGCTACGCCTGAGCCGTTCGGTCCGCCGGTACGGGAAATTAAATCAAGGTTATGGGCACAGCCGGATAGCAGCACAAATAGAATTAGCAGTTTGTACATCGTCACCCCTTTTATAGTTGAGAATCAGTAGCGATGCTTTATATGTGTTCGCTCTGCTTGTAGACAATCTTGCCGATGATGAAGCAGTTCTCATCGCACAACTTGTCTGGAAAACGCCTCTTGTCCTCGTTGTCTGATCGAAGCCACCATTCTCCGGCGTTCCTAATCATTCTCTTAATGATTAGCTCGCCTTCGAAGTTCACCGCAAATGTTTCACCGTCCTTTGGCTGCGTAATGTCGATGTTGGTAACAACGATATCGCCATCGTAAAGGGACGGCTGCATGCTCTCACCTGTGACCCTGAGGGCGTGCAATGAAGCTGGGTCGAACCCTTTGCTTACGAACCAATCCTTGCGAAAGAAGATTGGCGGCTTTTCATCATCGAGGTATTCAACGGCGTACCCTGAAATTCCAGCAGAAATTTTTATATCAACCCTTTTAATGCCTACAAAATCGGATGATTCATCAATTGTTATAGGGTTATTGTTGATGATTCTGTCAGTGCTGTCTACAAAAAAGATATCGGGGTCGCTTGGGTTTCGACCCTCCAATTCCTGCGCAAGTTTCGGACTAATCAAAGCAGGGTCTTTAATATCCAATCCTCGGCAGAAGCGCAGCAGCGATCTCAGGTTTAACGGCCGCTTTGCGTTCAAGTATTGCCAGACCATCCCCTGAGAGCCAATCTCGAACTGCTCTCCAAATTCCGCTTGGGTTAGCTTGACGCGCTCCTTGTAAAGCTGCTTGAGGCGTGCGGCATCCTCTTTCTGCCAATCCTCTATAACTTTTGGTGTTGTACTCATAACCGCACGAATCTATAGCAAAGCTATTTATGTATCAACGAGCATTGCTCTTGACAAATCAAAATAGCATAGCTATTATTCACCTATGGACCTTTCTACTTATTTAAAAGAACACTCCCGTACTGACTTCGCAAACAGTCTGCACGTTTCGCAAGGACTCATTTACCAATGGGAGAAGCAAATAAGGCCGATTTCTCCCAAGAAATGCGTCGAAATCGAGAGAGTCACTGGTGGCTTGGTAACTCGCAAAGATTTGCGCGACGACTGGGAAGAGCTGTGGCCCGAATTGGCTGACGACCGGAGGTTGCAACCTGATCGCCGTACAAACCGCCGTGGCCCTAAATGAACATCTCCCTGTGGGTGGAGCAATTATGTTCCACCCGTTTTTTTTAACAAGTTTCGAGTATCACCAATTCGCACAAATACGCACAAGAAAGGCTAATTGATATGAGCAAACAATTACTTAAACCAAGCCTTGCTCAGGCTCGACAGATGGAAATTATGCCTGGAATTCTTATGAAACAAACGAGAGACGCCAACCAAGCCGTGAAATTCATGCTGATGCATTCAGGCTCTACCCAGGAAGCCATTGGGGATGAGGTTGGCAAGCCGCGAGAAACCATAACCAGATTTGCTAACGGCAATGGCGGTATGAGCGCTAACGAAATTACCAGACTAATCATGGCGAGCGGAAACCTGTTCCTTCTTCAGTATTGGGCGGACTTCTTTGGATGTGAGCTTGTGCGTAAGGACGTGAAGGCGCAACGCATGGAAGAGCTAAAGGCAGAGCTTGCGGAACTGGAAGCCGCAGCATGAACGGTCTCTATCTAAGCTGGGGCGACCTTATCTGCCTGTGCTTCGCCATAGGCCTTACATGGGGCATTTTCATCTGGGTACTGCTGCACTTTCTCGAAAAGATAGGCCTTCTCCGACGATGAGGCTCCGCACCATAAAGCATAACTAGCAGCACATAAGCAGTAAACGCAGTAACTTTTTAGGGGTTGTTCAAATGGCTAGAGCTAGGAATATCAAGCCTGGATTCTTCAAGAATGAGGATTTAGGCACTGCCGATCCTTTTGTGTCGCTCCTGTTCGCTGGACTTTGGACGCTGGCAGACAAGGCTGGGATTCTTGAGGATCGCCCCCTTCGTATCAAGGCCGAACTTTTCCCATACCGTGACAATTTCGACATTAACCGTTATTTAACCGTTCTGCTTTCGTTCGGCCTCATCCATAGGTACGAGGTTAACGGTACCAAGCTAATCCAGATCGCCAAGTTCAAGGAACACCAGAATCCTCACCATACCGAGAAGGATTCTATTTATCCTGATTATTCAATATCTTGCCAACAATCGGTTAAACAACCGTTAATTAACGGTGACACTCCTGCTGATTCTCTGATTCCTGATTCCCTTAACACTGATTCACTGATTCCTGATTCTCCGACTCCTGATTCCCTTCCTTTGCCGCCGGATGAACCGGCTGCGCCTCGAAAAAAGAAAGAGCCTGAGTCAGCAGAAACATGGAAGGCCTACAGCGATGCGTACTTCACTCGCTACAAGACTGAGCCTGTGCGCAACGCAAAGTCCAATTCATTGGTGGCTGAGTTTGTAAGGCGTCTAGGGGTGAAAGAATCCCCGCACGTTGCAGCCTTCTACCTGCGCCATAACGGTTCGTTCTATGTCGGGAAAATGCATTCATTGCAGTTGATGGTTGCCGACGCAGAGAAGCTTCGCACCGAGTGGGCAACTAATACCCAGATCACAACGACACGCGCCCAACAAGCAGACCGGACACAAACCAATCTCAACGCCTTTAGCGGATTGCTGGCAGAGGCTCAAGCGAAGGAGGGTAATTGATGGCATCGGTAGAACTAATCAAGGCGCTTGCTGCTACCGCTGAGTTGTGCGGCAGGACATTCTCCGAGGAGGCGGCGCGGATGCTGGCCTATGACCTGGAAGGCTATGACGAACGGGCTGTTATGCGTGCTCTGTCTCGCTGCCGCAAGGAACTCAAGCCAGGTCAATTCTGCGCTGAAGCGGTTATCTCGCGCATTGATGACGGACGGCCTGGAGTGGAAGAAGCATGGGCCATGCTGCCGCACGACGAATACACCACAACAGTTTGGACTGAGGAAATGAGCGCGGCATGGGGCGTTGCATACCCGTTAATTAACGAAGGTGAAACCGTTGCAGCACGCATGGCCTTCAAAGAAGCGTACACCAAGCGAGTAAGCGAAGCCCGCGACCAGCGTCTTCCGGTTAGGTGGACGGCTTCACTTGGTCATGACAAGAACGGTCGCGAAACAGTTCTCACGGATGCAATGGAGAAAGGGCGGCTTACGGCTAATCAGGTAAGCGTTCTACTGCCGTACCACGAAACCAGCCCGCAAATGCAACAGCTCATCGAATCCGCAAAACTCAAAATGCTGGAGGTTGTATGACCCAATCCGAACAAATCCTGAACCACCTGAAATCCGGCCACAGCATTACACCACTGGAAGCGCTGGACAAGTTTGGCTGCATGCGTCTAGGTGCTCGCGTCTATGAGCTTAAGCGTGGTGGACACGACATACGCTCCGAGCCATTAGCTCTGCCAAACGGCAAGCATGTGGCGCGGTATTGGATGGAGGCGGCATGAAGCTTACAAAGCAACAAATCAAAGCGCACCAGGAAGTAATGGCACTTGTGGATTGCGGACGACCGCTCAAAGACTTCGAGAAGGAATTCATCCTAGACAACTTCCACGAGGGCGCAACCAATATCAATTCTGTTGCCGGTGCTTTTTTTACGCCGATGGCGTTAGCCAGAGATTTTGCCTTAGAGGTAAACGGCGGGCATGTCATTGACCTTTGCGCTGGCATCGGCTCCCTCAGTTACGCAGTAGAGCAAAAATGCGACAGCTTGACCTGTGTGGAAATTAATCCCGAATACCTGAAGATCGGACAGCGCATTGTTCCAGAAGCTAGGTGGATCAACGAAAGCGTGTTTTCGAAAGAGGTAGCCGAGCTTGGTTTGTTCGATTGGGCTATCAGTAATCCGCCCTTTGGCGCGGTTAAGGAGGATGGATTTTCAGGCAAGTACACCGGCAGCCAGTTTGAATTCAAGGTTGTTGAGTTGGCATCCCGCATGGCCCATTTCGGCGCATTCATTCTGCCGCAAATGTCCACTCCATTCCGGTATTCAGGACAGCAGTGCTATCGCGAGGATGTTGCAGACAAACTCAAGAAATTCCTCGAACAAACGGGCATCTCGATGGAGTTCAACTGCGGGATTGATACGGCGGTTTTCAAAGATGAATGGAAGGGCGTTTCGCCAATTTGCGAGATTGTAATTTGTGAATTTGACCATTCTGCCAACCAGGAAAGTCAGCTTGATATGTTCGCGGAGGCCACATGACCACTATCACCAAACTCCTAGGCTTCTGCATCGCTCTGCCATTCCTCGCTACTGCTGCCGTCCTGTTCCTGGCGATGCTGCTATCGCTGTTTCTCGCTGGGCTGTTTATGGGGGATGAGCTGTGATCCGCAACTTCCACATCACACCGACCAACCTCCACCACCTGGTTGCCAAGCTACATCGCCTAGACCCTCACACCGATTGGGTGTGCGACGTCACCGAGAAGAAAACGAAGCGGAGCCACGAACAGAATAGCCGTTACTGGTCGCTGCTTACCGACTTCGGGCGCTATCTCGGCTACGAGTCCGAAGAGCTGCACGAAGTCTGCCGCTACAAGTTCCTGCGTGAATATGCCGAGGTAGGCGGTGAGCGCGTTGAAAAGCTGAAGTCCACTACCAAGCTCACTACCGCCGAATTCACCGAATACATGGACGCGATTGATCGCTGGGCCGTGTCGCTCGGGTTCGTGTGGCAGGAGGCGGTATGAACGAACGCAAGATAACCGAATCTGCACGCGGCGAGGAATGCACCGTAAGAATCCCCGGAGTTTGTAACGGCAATCCTGAAACGGTTGTCTTTGCCCACGTCAACGGGATTCGTTTCGGTCATGGCGTCGGTAAGAAAACACGGTGGGGAGCTTACTGCTGCGCCGACTGCCACGATGTGCTCGATGGCCGCAAGCCTAGGCCTCACGGAATGACATTCGAGGGAGCGAAGCAAGCGCACTACGAGGGCGTAATAGAAACACTCAACAAACTAGTCGAGAAGGGGTTGCTGTGATGGGCTGGTCAATTGGATATGACTCAAGTTGGAAGCGCGATATTGGCTACGGTGTTCCGGCTGTATGTGATCACCCAGGCTGCAACAACGAGATAAATCGCGGGCTTAGCTATGTGTGCGGCGGAGAGCCGTATGGCGGAGATCATGGCTGCGGCTTGTATTTCTGCTATGACCATCTGTTCATGGCAAGCGATCAATGTGAGCGGTGTTTAGAAAATCAGCCGCCGTTTGATGCAAAGCCCGATATCCCTGAGTGGATCAACTGGAAGCTAACAGACGAAAGCTGGCAGCAATGGCGCGACGAGAATCAGGAAGAAGTAGCCGCCATTAAAGCTCAACTGGAATTGGAAAAATGAGCTGCTTCGACTGCCTTCATAACCAACCAGACGGCTGCGCTCTTGATCGCCCCGAATACGAAACCTACGAACCATGTCCCGTAAAGGAGGAAGAAGATGAGGAACATTGATGCTTGCGAACGCAGGGCGGAATTGCTGCGCCTGATCTATGAAACGCCACTCACAACAATGCTCATTGCTGCTGCTCTGGATGTTGATTACACCATCATCAAATCAGACATGGCCGCATTGAAGCGGCAGGAGCTTCTCTACAAGGCGGGAAGGATGCGGTCGGTGAGGACTGACGGAAAGGTTAGCAAGATTACCAAATGGGGCGCAGTGAAGCTGATGACTGCCAAGGAAATTGAGCACTCTGTTTATCACCGTGAACCAGAACAATCCAAGCTTCCCGACCTGCCAGATTCAATTCTTACGATGATGGGCTACAACATCCACGGCGAGCCGCGTGGAGGCGTATTTGTAGACAACGAAGATTTCATGCCCGAGTTCGGCGTCAGCAAGGTCAAGGTTTATCCCGGAACGAGCTGGGGAATGATGGAGATGGCGCTGTGAGGCTGGCGGCAAAGAAAGACGCGAACCACAACCTCATCGCTGACGCCTTCGAGAAGCTTGGATGCAGCGTCTTCGATACCTCGCGCATGGGTAACGACTTCCCTGACATGGTCATCGGTCTGTGCGGCATCAACGTGCTGATCGAGGTCAAGCGAGATGCCAAAGCCAAGCTCACGGATGGTCAGTTCAAGTTTTTCCATGAGTGGAAGGGATGGACGGCTGTGGTGCGCGGAATAGATGACGTGCCGCCTATCGTCAACCAGATGCGGCAGGAGCGGACATATCAGATTCGTGGGTTTATATCGATTAACGGGGTGAGGGCATGAACGACAAGGAACTGTTGGAGCTGGCGGCGAAGGCGGCGGGGTATGAATTCTCTGAGTGGGGTTCGGATTACTACTCAGACGGCCCATATGGCGATGAAGTCAAGCATGGCCTAATGATTGAAGGAATTGCTTGGAACCCCCTCACCGATGACGGCGACGCGCTGCGGCTGGCGGTGAAGTTGGAGATCGGTGCGCTTATCAGTTCTAACTTTGTCTACATCAAGAGCTACTACGATGAGAAACCAACTCTTCGAGAGCCACTTGGCAACGACCCCTACGTCGCCACCCGCCGCGCCATCGTCCGCGCTGCTGCCGAGATTGGAAAGGCCATGCAATGACCGCCAAGTACAACGGGCACGTTCTGAAGTGGTACCGCTGGCAGCACTTTCTTGCTGAGCGTGATCGCCGATTCTTAGCGATGTTTATTTGGGCGCATGCCGTAAATTCAAACGATTACGAGGCTGATAGTTAGTGCGCCGCTGGGAATACGGCGATCCGGCGATGGTCGTGGAGCGCAGGCAAGATGCGAGTTGTCACGGGTGCAAGTGGAAGGAAGAGATATTCGGTCGCGAGTTCTGCAACCATCCGCAGCATTCGACGGTAGAACTAAGGAAATGCAGGCATTACACACTGAGGGGGCAAGATGAATAGAGACCGTCTGGAATGGCACATGCAGAATTGGGTAGATTACATGCAGACGGGAGACAGTCGGCTTGGATACCCTAAACGCAGTCTCATGATTGCCTCTGGTGGAGGCGGCGCGGCAGATGCCTTCGAGATTATGTGTGACGAGGTAGACATTCATTGTGCCGAGCAGATAGACGCGATGATAGACAGCCTGAGACCGCCGCAACGTATTGCGATCAACCACCACTGGCTCAGGGTGAAGCATTGCTATCCTACACAGGAATATGATTTGGAAATGGCCTACACTTCATTGATGGCTATGGCAGATAAGAGAGGGATGGTATGACGGATAGAGAGCTGTTGGAGATGGCGGCGAAGGCTGCGGGCGTGGATGTGTATTGCAACGTAGGGACAACCATCATGCGGAGCACTGGAGTGGGTAACTTTATCGCCCCATGGAACCCCCTCACCGATGACGGCGACGCGCTGCGGCTGGCGGTGAAGCTCACTGGTTCCGGTTTCTGCATGACCGACCTTAACGTGCCGATGATTCAGGCAGCACGCAACAATGAGGATTTATACGCCGCCACCCGCCGCGCTATCGTCCGCGCTGCTGCCGAGATTGGAAAAAATAACACTTGATTTCTGTAACAATATTCTATACAGTAACGGGTGGGGGCATTTTGCGCCCAGAAGAACCCTAAAGAGACCCGCCTAGTGCGGGTTTTTGCATTTCCGAATATGTGCCAGCTTAGCCCGATCACCTAAGCCCGCAGCAGCCCACGGGAGGCGGCAAGTTCCAATATCCCGTTTAACCTAGCCCTGCCATTGCGCGGGGCTTTTCATTTGTGCATCTGCGGATGCTGAAAGGTAAATCATGAAGATTGAGTACAAGGTGCGCCCTGTGACCCGTTATGTTGTTACACGCTTCGAAGGCCGAAGTGAGGATGACCAAGGAGGCGGTTACGTTGGGTCTAGCGTTTGCGGAGAATTTCCGAGCGGATATGCCGCCTACCAGATCGCCTATGCGCTAGCGCACGCTGAATCAGAAAGGCTCGGCTTAGCGCCGGGCGATGAAACTGTTATGTATCCAGAAATGCCGGAAGGCGCGAACGTAGAAACGAACGCCATTTACTAGCAAGAATAACGAAGGCGCATCTCCACCAATCCCCGCCTTGCCGGATCACGTAACCGGCCATATTGAACGCCTCGCTATATGCGGGGCTTTTTCATTTATGGAGCCAGATGAGCAAGCCACCAAAGCTAGAGCATCGCCGCATAGACGCCCTGCAAGACTACTACAGTGACGTAAGCGGAAATCTCTACTCAGTTGCAAAGCTGGTTGACGACACAAAGCACCTAAAACCATTCGATGCGCCGCTGGCCAGCCTGAATCTCTCAGATCAGATATGGAGCGGCTGCGACATGTTCGATTTGGCCTTCCACTGCAAGAAGGTAAACAAAGCCGACCTGACCAAGCCAATCATCATTGCATGGGACGGCGTGATAGCAGATGGTCGGCATCGCGTCATCAAGGCAATAATTCAAGGCAAGCGCACCATCAAGGCTGTCCGCATGACGTGGAAGCCGGAGCCGTGTAAGCCAGCTTAACCACCACAGTACCTATGCTCACATAGGGTTCCGAAGGGAAACATCATGGCAGCTCGATTAAAGCCGAGACACCAGGAAGAGATTCGCACAAAAATCCAAACCAGTCAGTTAGTTAATGTTTTGCAGAATCATGCGCTTGGTACGGACGAAAAGGAAATGACCCAAACGCGTATGAAGGCAATCGAAATCCTCCTGCGCAAAACGCTGCCTGACCTAAGCGCAACTGAGTTGACAGGGGAGGGCGGAGGCCCGCTGCAGGTAGAAAAGATCGAGCGCGTCATCGTAGGCAAATGAATCTCACGATAGAGACGCCTCGCGTCTTTCTGCCGCTGCTTGAGCCTGCACGCTACAAGGGCGCACACGGAGGGCGGGGTAGCGGCAAGTCACACTTCTTCGCGGAATCGCTTATCGAGCGCTGCATCATGTATCCCGGCACACGCTGGGCCTGCATCCGGGAAGTGCAGAAGTCCTTGGAGCAATCAGTCAAGCGTCTACTAGAGGACAAGATGGACAAACTGGGTGTCCGCGAAATGTTCGGCGTCAAGCAATATGAGATCGAAACCCCCGGTGGCGGCATCATCATTTTCCAGGGGATGCAGAACCACACGGCCGACAGTATCAAGTCGCTGGAAGGCTTTGATGGGGCGTGGGTGGAAGAAGCCCAATCCCTCAGTCAGCGCAGCCTTGACCTGCTGCGCCCGACCATCCGTAAGGAAGGCTCGGAGCTGTGGTTCAGTTGGAACCCGAATCTGGAGTCAGACCCGGTTGACGTTCTGCTGCGTGGCGAGAACCCGCCGCCTGATAGTGTGGTGATTGAGGTCAACTTCACGGACAACCCGTGGTTCCCCGAAGTCCTGCGGGCTGAAATGGAATACGACCGGGCGCGAGACCCCGACAAGTACGCGCATGTGTGGCTGGGCGAGTACCAGCGCAACAGCGAAGCGCGTGTGTTTAATAACTGGACGGTGGAAGAGTTCGAGGTTGATCCGACTGCGGTGCTTCGCCAAGGAGCCGATTGGGGATTCTCCATTGACCCGACAGTATTGATTCAGTGCTACATCGTTGGCCGCAAGCTCTACATTCCCTATGAAGCATACCGTGTGGGCTGCGAGATCGTAGACACGCCTGCGCTGTTCCTCACGGTGCCTGAGAGCGAGAAGTGGCCCATCGTAGCCGACTCTGCACGACCAGAAACGATTAGCCACCTGCGCAAGAACGGCTTCCCCAAGATCATGCCCGCAGTGAAGGGCGCGAGGTCACTAGAAGAGGGCATCGAGTTCCTCAAGAGCTTCGACATCATTGTGCATCCGCGCTGCAAGCACACCATCGATGAACTGACGCTGTACAGCTACAAGATTGACCCGCTGACCAACTTGGTCATGCCTGTCCTGCAAGACAAGGACAATCACCTGATAGACGCATTGCGCTATGCCTGCGAAGGGGCAAGACGCACCGTTAAGCGCGAGATCAAGGAACCCAAACGATTCATTGCTGAGTCTGCCGCCTCCAACGGCTGGATGGGCTAAACACACATTACGGAATCCCTATGGCAGATGAGCTAAACCGCACTGACGACGACAAGATTGTCGAGCAGGCACAGAAGGCGTTCGAGCGCGACTACGAATACGAGTCCGACTCCCGCGAGCTGTGGAAGGCCGACTTGCGCTTTGCCAATGGCGACCCAGACAACAAGTACCAATGGGACGCACAGTACGTCAAGGAACGCGAGCTGCAGAAGCGCCCCTGCCTGACCATCAATAAGGTCAAGATACATAACCGCCAGATCACCAACGAAGCCCGCCAGAACAAGCCCTCTGTCCGCGTGTATCCGGTGGATAGCGGAGCCGACAAGCGCACTGCCGAAATCTTCAACGGCATCATCCGACACATCGAGACCAACTCCGATGCGGATATGGCCTACGACATGGCGGAAGAGTTCGCCGTGGATGCAGGAATTGGCTACTGGCGCATTGTGACGGACTACTGCGCGGAAGATAGCTTCGACCAGGAAATCTTCATCGAGCCAATCAAGAACCCCCTGAATGTGGTGCTGGACTCGCGCATCCAGAAGCCGGACGGCTCCGATGCCAAGCGTGCGTTCGTGTTCCGCGACATGCCAAAGGATGAATTCGAGAAGGAATACCCGGACGCTGAGCCGATCGACTGGCCCATCAACAACGGCACCAACTGGCTCAAGGGCGATTCTATTCGCGTTGCCGAATACTTCTGCATGTCCGACAAGAAGGACACGCTATACGCGCTTCCTGATGGCTCCACCGTCAAGGAAAGCGACCTTGAGGCGGCGGATGAAAAGGTCATGAAGGCTGCGGTGAAGCGTGGTGAAGTCCGCAAGCGTGAGGTCAAGAGCAAACAGGTCCATTGGTATCTGATCGCGGGCAATCAAATCCTTGACCGCAAGGAATGGCCGGGCAAGTACATCCCCATCGTGCGAGTGATCGGCGAAGAGAAGGAAATCGACGGCAAGCTCGACCGCAAGGGGCATACGCGCTCCATGAAGGACGCCCAGCGCATGTACAACTACAACTCGTCCGCCTCGGTCGAGTACGGCGCGTTGCAGACCAAGACACCGATTGATGGCCCCGCCGAAGCGTTCGAGGGCTACGAAAAGTATTGGGAGCGGGCCAACCTGGAGAACCTGCCTTATCTCCCATGGAACCACACGGACGAGAACGGAAACCCCATCCCCCGCCCGCAGCGCATGATGCCACCGGCCCCTTCTCAACTGTTCTTCGATGGCATGCAGGTTGCCTCCAATGAAATGAACATGAGTTCCGGCCAGTATGAGGCGCAGTTCGGCAACAACCCGCAGGCACAGTCGGGCCGTGCTCTCAATGCCTTGCAGCGCAAGGGCGACATTGCCACGTTCCATTTCATCGACAACGTAGCCCGCGCGATCAAGTACACCGGCAAGATTCTCGTTGACCTGATCCCCAAGATTTACGACACGGCCCGCATCGTGCGCATCCTGGGTGAAGATGGCTCCGAAAAGCATGTGCAGATTGATCCTGAGCAGCAACAAGCCTTCCGTCAAGAACGCGACATGATGACTGGCGAGATACAGGAAATCTACAACCCATCCGTGGGGCGCTATGACGTGGCGGTGAGCGTTGGTCCGTCCTACACCACCCGCCGCCAGGAAGCCTTTGACGCCCTGATCCAGTTGACACAAGGCAACCCGCAGCTCATGGCCATTGCTGGCGACCTGGTAATGAAGGCTGCAGACTTCCCGATGGCACAAGAACTTGCAGAACGCCTTGAAAAGACCTTGCCGCCTGGCCTCAAGGACGACGAGCAGAACTCGCCAGAAGTGCAGCGCGTCAAGGCGCAGGCCCAACAGATCATTGACCAGCTCACGCAGCGCATCCAGGCGGCAGAGCAAGCCATGGCCGAGGCCAACCAGGAAGCGCAAGAACTCGTACTCAAGGCCAAGGACAACGAGACCAAGAACATGCTGGAGGCCGAGAAGGTGCGCGTGGACTACATGAACGCCGAAACCAATCGCCTTAAGGTGCAACTGGATGCCGCCATCAAGGCGCAGCAGCAACTCACCCCCGAACGTCTGGACATGATCGAAGCCGCCTTGGCCGAGATCATTCAGCGGATAGACCCGCCAGAGCCGCTAGACGTAACAGTTTCAGACCAACCGCCTCCGGGCGGTTTTTTTACGCCTGAAAACTCGCAGTAAAAGCCTACCTGTGGGCCTCACAGGGCAATCAGGAGAAATCCATGTCGGAGCAAGACCAAGTAGTAGACCCTCAAGCTACTGAGGAAAACGTAGCGACCGCACCTGGTGCCACGGCAGCACAGGAGGGCGAGAACAAGCCGGTTGAACCGAAGGTTTTCACGGAAGATGAAGTGAATGCCATTGTTCAAAAGCGAATCGCCAAGCTTGAACGCAAGCATGAGCGCGAACGCATTGCACAGCAGACCCGCGAGCAAATCGCACAAGAGCAGAAGCCGTCAGCCCCGAGCGATGACCCGGAGCCGAAGGAAGCCGACTTTGAGACCTATGGCGAATACCTGAAAGCGCTTGCCAAGCACGAAGCCCGCCAGATGTTGCGGGCAGAACGCGAAGCAGCCGAGCAGGAGCGCAGCAAGAAGGCTCAGCAGTCGGAAGCCGAACGCTACCAGGCACGCCAAACGGAGCTGATCGAGAAGGGCGAGGACAAATACGAGGACTTCGAGGACGTAATCAAGTCCGACACGAACACGTATTCCCGCGCCGCATTCCTTGCCATGCTCGAAAGCGACATGGGAGCAGAACTGCTGTACTTCCTCGCCAAGAATCCCGACGAGGGCAAGCGCATCTCCGCACTCCCTGCTTACGCGCAAGCAAAGGAAATCGGCAAGCTGGAGGACAAGCTCCAAGCAAAGCCGCAGAAACAAATCTCGAAAGCCCCTGAACCGATCAAGCCGGTTACTTCCGGCCAGACGAACAGTGACGTGCTGTCCGATGACCTTCCCATTGAGAAATGGATGGAGTTACGGAACAAGCAGGCCAGGGGGCGCTAAACCACCCCACGGAACGAAGCCGCCTAGTGCGGCTTTTTCCATTTATGGAGCATCGAAATGGCTAATACCATCCTGACCCCGACCGCAGTGACGCGCGAAGCTCTGCGCATCCTGCATCAAAAACTCAACTTCATCGGTTCCATCAACCGCCAGTATGACGACTCGTTCGCCAAGACCGGCGCGAAGATCGGTACTGACCTGAAAATCCGTCTGCCGAACGAATATACCATTCGTACCGGTGCTAATCTGTCCACCCAGGACACCAGCGAAACCAGCACCACGCTGTCTGTCGCAACGCAAAAGGGCGTGGATACCACCTTCACCACTGCCGAACTCACCCTGAGCCTGCAAGACTTCTCCGAGCGCATCCTGGAACCGGCAATGTCCGTTCTGGCTGCAAACGTGGAAGCCGACGCACTGAGCATGGCGCTGGATGTGTACCAAGCCGTGAACAACGTTGGTTCCGCGATCACGCTGAACAAGGTGCTGTCAGCACGCAAGCTGCTGACGGATTCCTTGGCACCACAGTCGGGTCGCGCCCTGTTGCTCAACACTCAGGACAATCTTGACCTGGTGGATGCCCTGAAGGGTCTGTTCCAAGACTCCGGTGAGATTGCCAAGCAATACCGCGAAGGCATGGTGGGTCGCACCGCAGGTTTCGGTGAAATCTACGAAAACACCCTGATCCCCAGCCAAACCACGGGTACAGCGGCATCGGCCACCACCTACACCGTCAACGGAGCAGGCCAAACCGGTTCTACTGTCACTGTTGCAGTCGGTGCCACCACCTTCAAGAAGGGTGACGTTATCACCTTCGCAGGTTGTAACCGTGTTCATCCTGAAACCAAAGCGGATACCGGCGTGCTGCAGCAATTCGTTGTAACGACTGACTATGCAGGCGGCGCTGGCAATATCGCCATTTCCCCGGCCATCGTGACCTCGGGCGGTCGTCAGAACGTTTCGGCATCCCCGACCAACGGCGGTGCAGTGACCAAGGTGGGCGGCGCTTCTGCTGTCTACAAGCCCTCCCTGGCCTACCACAAGGACGCCTTCACGTTTGTCTCTGCCGACCTGGAAGATGTTTCCCAGTACGGCGCATGGGGTGCGCGTGAAGTGATGGACGGTGTGTCGATGCGTATTGCTCGTCAGTACGCCATCTCCACCGACACCATCCCCTGCCGTATCGACGTGCTGTACGGCTACAAGACGATCCGCGCCCAGCTGGCCGCCCGCATCCTCTCCAACTAACCATAAGGGGCTTCGGCCCCTTTTCTCATAAGGAGAAGAGCATGACTACTGGCGTCATTATGGGCAACGTGGTCGGCATGAGCGTGGTTTCGGTCGCGCTTACCCCGGCACTCGTCGCTGCAAACACCACTGCCGAACAAACCTTCACCGTCCCTGGCGTTCGCGCTGCGGACAAGGTACTCGGCGTTTCCAAACCTACAGCACAAGCAGGGCTGGGTATTGTGGGATGGCGTGTCTCCGCAGATAACACCGTGGCGATCACGTTCTCCAACAACACCGCTTCCGGCATCACGCCGACTGCTGCACAAACTTACGACATCCAACTCCTGCGCCTCGAATCGACGCAGGCCGGATTCAACGTTTAACACTCGCCCCCGAAAGGGGGCTTTTCTATTGGGGTTCATATGTTCCAGGAATATCCGAAGTCCCTCTACATGAACGGCGAATGGGAAGGCGAGCACGTCATTGTGCATGACGCCGAACAGGAAGCCGAGATGCGCAAGCAGGGCTACAAGATGCTCTCCGAGCCTCAAGAGAAAAGCCGTCGCCGGAAGGTGGCGCAGTAATGGCAACCGTTACCAGCCTCGTCAAACTCGCCCTAAAGGATGCGGGGGTGATTGGCGGACGCGAGACGCCGACCGATGACGAGATGCAGGATGCGCTCGACACGCTGAATCAGATGTTGGCGATGTGGCGCACCCAATCGCTCACCGTCTACTGCCAGAAGTCGGAAACGCTTGCGGTAACGGGGGCCACGTCTTACACCATCGGCACAGGCGGCAACCTGAACGTGGAGCGCCCGGTGGGCGTGGACGGCGTGTTCTGGCGGTTGAATGATGTGGATTTACCATTGACGCCCATTCACTCGTTCGAGGATTACCAGGACATTGGCGTGAAGAACCTGCAGGGAACGCCCTCGGCCTTTTACTACCGTCCCGCCTATCCGCTGGGTGTCTTGTTTGTAACTCCCATTCCGACCGAAGGCACGCTCTACCTCACGTTGAAGCAGCCGATGCCGGTCTATACAACCATCAATGACGATATCAGCCTGCCGCCTGAATACGAGGGCGCGATCCGCTGGAATCTGGCATCGATGCTGTGCGCCACCTTTGGTATGCCCATTACGCCAGAAATTGACCGCTACGCAAGGCAAACCAAGCGTGCGCTAAAAATCGTCAATACCAGCCTCAAGACCATGCAGATGCCCGACGCTGTCATGGCGAATTCGCTCTACAACATCCAGACGGATAGCTAAATGGAAGTCCAGCTATTTGGCATCTCACAATTCGGCAAGTCGACTAATGTTACGCGCCAACAGCGCTTGAATGCGTACATAGAGCCGCAGCCGGGAGACGACCGTGCACGGGTTGCCATCTACGGATTCCCGGGTAAAGACCTGTTTACCTCCTTCGGTGATACCCCTATCCGTGGCATCTACCAGCGCGGCGACTTTCTGTATGTGGTTCATCGCGGCACGTTCTATGAGGTCAATAACGCGGGGGTTAGAACCGCTCGGGGGACGATAGGCACCACCACTGGCCGTGTTTACATGACGGACAACGGTTCTCAGCTGATGCTGACCGATGGCAGCGCAGGCTATATCTACACCTTCGCTACAACCAACTTTGCACAGATCATTGACGCTGACTATCCGGGCGCGGAGACCGTAACGTGGCAGGACGGTTATTTCATCGTCAACAAGCCGGACTCGCAGCGGTTCTATGTCTCGGCGGTGAATGATGGCATGAGCTGGGATGCGCTGGATTTTGCGTCAGCCGAATCCAACCCGGATGACATTGTGGCTGTTGCCTCGGACAACTCCAACCTGTTCCTGTTTGGCTCTATTTCGACAGAGTTCTGGCAGAACACAGGCGGCACGGACTTCCCATTCTCTCGTGTGTCTGGCGGAGCGATTGAATGGGGCTGCGCTGCGGTTAACTCAATCGTCAAATATGACAACTCGTTGGCTTTTCTGGCGAAGAATCGCATGGGCGAGGTCATTGTTGCGCGCATGAACGGTTATGCTCCGCAGCGGATTTCCAACCCGGAAATTGAATATATTATCAACAACTACTCTGCGGTGTCGGATGCGACAGCAATCAGCTACATGCTAGGCGGCCATCCCATGCTGCAAATAAACTTTCCTACGGCTGGTGAGACATGGCTGTTTGACGGCCTCTCCAACGCGTGGAGCAAACTTGAAAGCTATGGAGAGACGCGGGACAGGGCAGATATTGGCGTTAATTATCTCGACCGCATCATCGTTACTGACTTCGAGAACGGCAACCTTTACCGGCTTAATCCGCTGACATTCACCGAGAACGGCCAACCACTTTCCTTTGAGGTCACATCTCGCCACTTGTCCTTTGATGACAAGCGGTTTGTGGTGGACATGGTGCAGCTCGACATGGAGACCGGCGTTGGGCTTTCAACGGGCCAAGGCTCCAACCCGCAAATCATGATGCAGGTTTCAAAGGATGGCGGCCATACCTGGGGGCCGGAGCAGTGGACATCATTTGGTGCTATCGGCACTTATCAGGCCCGCGCTATCTGGCGTCGTCCAACAGGGGTTGCGAGAGATGTGGTGTTCCGCTTTCGCATTACCGACCCCGTTAAGCGGGTCATCTTCGGGGCTTCAATGAAGATCAGACCGGGGCGCTCATGATTAAACCGCCACCGAATCAACAGGCCATTCAGGGCGAGCATAGCATCACTGTTCATTGGCAGCATTTTTTCTCGGATGTGTTCGATGCAATTTTGGCCCAACAAGGGAGCGGCGAAACCGCTAACAGGCCAACACGCAAGCTCTATGTAGGCCGCCCATATTTTGACACCACACTAGGCCTCCCGATTTGGTATGACGGCTCCGGCTGGGTCAAGGCAGACGGTACGGCGGCATGATTCGAGAGTCCACCCCGTTTGAGTTGGCGGGGGTTCTCCACCTGGCATGTGAAGAAACGCCGGTATACAAAGGCAAGACGAGCCTCGAAAGCACTTTGCTAGGGCTGGCGAAATTTGACTGCTACGCCATCGAGAAGGATGGAGAGGTGATCGGCGGCGTGATTTTTAGAGGTGATGAGGGGCACATCGCGGTGCTTTCTCGGTTCCGTAAACATTGGGCTGGGCGCGAGTTTTACCGCTTCATGCGGGGCCAGGTCGAGGGACGCGGTGTGATTCAGGTGAGCTGCGGTAATCCTGATGCGCTCCCATTCATCAAGAGATTAGAAGAAAGAGGCTACGTATGCTTAAACGAATCCTAGGGGCGTTCTTCCCTGGCTTTAGCTGGGAGCATGGTTTTGCACTGTGGGATGTGGGGACGGCTATTGGCGTTGGTGCGTCTTTGATTGGCGGTGCAATGGGCGATGATGCTTCCGAAGATGCAGGGGCGCAGATTGCGTTGGCGAACGCAGAAGTACAGCGCATGATTAAGCAGCAGCAAGGCTCCAATACGCGAGCATTCCAGCCCTATGCAGGGATAGGCACCGCTGCGAGTTATCGTCTTTCTGATCTTCTCGGGCTGGACAAGCCATACCTCCAGTCAATGGAACAAATTGCGGACGCAGTAGAGCCTTTTTATGCTTCTACCGTAGACCGAGGCGCCGCGAATCTGTACTACAACCCCTATTCTGGTCAGGTCTCGAAGTCTGGAGGCCAGAGCTTCCTGTTACTGCCAGACACCAAAACAGTTAAGGCGAATGGGATTGGCGAATGGGATCGCCAGACATTCCTCGACTCCATCAAGGGGGATTGGGAAAAACTTAAGACAACGCCTAATTCGTCTGACTTCGGTTCTCTGATGCGAAATTTCAGCGCAGACGACCTCAATAAGGACGTGGTGTACAACACCGGCCTTCAGTTTGGATTGGACGAAGGCAACAAAGCGATTGAGCGGCGTGCTGCGGCATCTGGCGGGTGGGACTCCGGCTCTACGCTGAAAGCGCTGACGCGTTATGCAAACGATTATGGGACAACGAAGGCCGCTGGCGCATACGACCGATTCAACCAGGACAAGCTAAATATCTACAACATGCTTTCCGGCCAGCAAGGGGTCGGGATGAATGCGGCCGGAAACACTCAATCGCTCAATACCGGCCTAATTAACTCAGGGATAAGTTCAACAAGCAACGCAGCTTCCCAGCAAGCTCAATATGGAATGCAAGGGGCGGGCATTATGAATAACTCCATTATGGGCGGCATAGGGAATATGCTCTATAACCAAAGGGCAGGCGGCGGATACGCTACTCCGCCATATTGGGGGTAAGCACATGGAATGGAAAACATTAAACCTCGCAGAGATATACGCCGCCGCCGATGACTCCAAAATGCGCCGCATGCAGATGGACAACTACGGACAGGAAATGCGCCGCCGTCAGAAGGAAGAACAGGACCAAGATGCACTGAAAAAAGCCTACGCCATCAATCCTGATGGGGCGCTTGATGAACAAACCACGCTTGGTAATCTGTACCGCGTTAGTCCGATGGAAGCCTACAAGTTTAACCAAGCAATGCAGCAGAATAAGCTCGCCCAAAAGAAGCTTGAATCCGAAGATCGAAAATTGTCGATGGATGAGGGTAAGGCTAAGCTAGAAAGCCGAAAGGCGCTGCTGCAATATGGACGTGACCGACTGGCAAGCGTGCAGGATCAAGCAAGCTACGAGGCTGTTCTTGGAGAGTTGGCTGCATTGGGCGGGGAAGACCTCGTAAAGAGTATGGCTCCGGTCTACTCCCCTGAAGCGCAACAGCAATATCTTATGACTGCCGACGAGGCCATTAAGCGTACAACCCCGAAGTGGGAAAAGATCGATCTCGGCGGCAAGGTGCAATTAGTGGACGTGAATCCGATTACCAACCCAGCCATCCGCAATACTCCAATGGAAAAGACGGCATCGCCCGATGCCTTGATGGCTAACGAACGCGCTGTAAGCGAGGGTGAGAAGAACCGTGCCGTTACTAAGCGTGGGCAAGATATTACACGCCAAAATGCAGTAGAGGCCGGTCAACGTGCCGTCGCTGCCGCGAGTAAGCCCCCCAAGACCTCGCTGTCTGCATCTGCACAAAAGGAGCTATTCGAGGCCGACGAGATGGCACAAGTGTCTAAAAACACTGCCTCTATGCTTCAGGAAGCCCTCAAACTGAATGACAAGGCATATTCCGGAGTAGGAGCAAAGGAGCGCGCTATTATCCGCAGCAATCTTCCAGGGCAGAGCGAAGCAGCAGACGCTACGGTTAATCTCGATAACCTGATGACAGGTCAAGCACTGGAAAGCCTCAAGGCGACCTTCGGCGCGGCTCCTACAGAAGGCGAGCGCAAGATTCTGATGGACATGCAAGCTTCAGCCGACAAGACCCCGAAGCAGCGCCGGGAGATCATCAACCGTGCCATTCAGGCGGCAGAACGTCGCATGAAGTTCAACCGCTCTAAGGCGGATGCATTGCGCAAGGGTAGCTATTTCACGGACGGCATTCCGCAGCAGGAAGCTTCCCCAGCACAGCCCGGAGTGATTGATTTTGGGAGCCTACGATAATGGACGTTCGCTTGCCTGATGGAACCATTATCCAGAACGTGCCGGATGGCATGACCAAGGCGCAACTCACTGAAAAGCTGCGTGCGAATGGCTATGACGTGTCGAAATTGGAAGCTCCGCAACCAATGCAGCCATCTCAGCAAGCTCCGATGACCGACAGGCTGGCACGACAGGCCGGATTGACTGGACGCCATATCATCGAGGGCGCAGCGGGAACAGTCGGCTTACTGTCTGATCCTGTGGCCGCAGTCATGAATGCAACCCTTGGTACCAATGCCAGCCCCGCAAGTGCTGTTGGCAAGGGTATTGCGGATAGCCTTGGGCTTCCTGTTCCTGCAAATGCTACAGAGCGTGTCGTAGGGGATGCTTCGAGGCTTTTGGTTGGAACTGGCGGCATTGTGAAGGGAGCAACAGGTGCGGCTCAAGCAGTTTCAAACCCCGTAGCCAAAGCCACCCTTAACGCCATCGGTAATGCCCCAGGGTATCAGGCAATCAGCTCTGTGGCTGCTGGGGGTGCCGGAGGCGCGGTGCGTGAGGATGGGGCAAGTGATGGCGAGCAGTTTGCTACCGCATTGGCTGCCGGTGTTCTTGCACCTATGGCAGTCAGTGGGGCGAAGAACAGCGCCACCATTATCAAAAATTTTCTGACAAGGCCCAAGCCGCAACAGGTTGAAGCCGCCATTACGCAGGCGGGCGTGAACTTGAGCGACCTGCCATTGGACGTTGCCAACGCAATTCGTCGTGACGTTCAGAAAGCATTGCAGACCGGGGAGAACCTGTCACCCGATGCGCTTCGCCGCCTGGCTGATTACCGTGCCGTGGGGGCAGTGCCGACCCGTGGCAGCCTGACACTCAACCCTGCTGACATCACCCGAGACCGTAACCTAGCCAAGATCAGCGCCAACAGCGACGATCCCGCCGCTCAAGCTCTTGCAAATGTTGCCAACGACAACAACAAGGCGCTTATCTCCAAGTTGAACACAATGGGTGCGGAAACTGCCGATGATGTGGTAACTGCTGGCGGCAAGGTCATGGGCGCTCTTGATGCCCGAGACAAGCAGGCTAGGGGGGTCATTAATCAGCTTTACACCCAAGCCCGCGCCACCGATGGACGTAGCGCCACAATTGACCCTTCCGCCTTCACTCAGCGGGCCAATAGCTTGCTGGACGAGTCTCTGCTTGGCGGGAAACTGCCTGCGGATGTGCGTAATCGCCTGAATTCGATTGCCAAGGGCGAAACGCCGCTCACCGTGGATGTGGCGGAACAGTTCAAGACTTCCATTGGGGCCTTGCAACGCGCCTCGACCGATCCGGCAGAACGTCTTGCATTGAGCCAGGTGCGCCAAGCCTTAGATGATGCGCCGCTGCTGGAAGGGCAGGGGCAGGCCGCTATCGACGCCTTTAACAAGGCCCGCAAGGTGAATGCCGCCTATATGAAGATCGTAGAGCGCACGCCAGCGTTGAAAGCAGTGCGCGATGGCATCGAACCGGACAAATTCGTGCAAACCTTCATAGTCGGGAATGGGAGTAAGTCGAATATCAGCGACCTCGACGCCCTGAAAAAGGCTGTTTCTAGGAGCCCTGAAGCGATGCAGTCCATCAAGGATCAAATCATCCTGCACCTGAAAGCGAAGGCACTTAACAACGCTAACGATGAGGTCGCAAACTTCTCGCCATCAAACTACAACAAGGCGCTAAAAGACATTGGGGATATGAAACTTAGCCTGTTTTTCAACAAGGGCGAAGTGGATGCGCTCAAGCAGATTGGCCGCGTGAGTTCATACGAGAAATTCCAGCCCGCAGGATCGGCAGTAAATAACTCGAATACGGCAGCAACGGCCATATCCTCAATTCTGGATAGCGTAGCAAACAGCGCTATGTTGAGAAGGATTCCTGTGGGTGGGCTTGTTGCCAATGAAGCAAAAAGCATTGGAACGGCGGCAGGGGCGAGAACATCACTGGACGCAAGCAAGGCGCTCCGGTCCACGGTTTCTGCTCAGAAAAAGACCCCCGTGCTGCCTATCGCACCTGCGCTAGTCCTTGGTACGTCCGAATAGGTAAGCCACGACAACCATTGCAACAAGTGCCCCGGCCTGGATAGGGTCGATTCCAAACATCTGATTAATTTATCACAACCCGCCCAAGTGGCGGGTTTTTTATTGAGGTAAACATGGCAAAACTTAGTCCTGTTTTCAATGACGCACAGTTTATTAACGGCGTTCCGGCTAATGGAGCAAAGGTCTTCACCTATGCTGCCGGTTCCTCAACAAAACTGGCGACTTATACCGATGAGGCCGGTGTGGTAGCGCAAGCCAATCCCATCATACTAAACTCGCGTGGAGAGCCTGATAGTCCCATTTGGCTTACAGAAGGGCAGGAGTACAAGTTTGTATTTACGGCATCGACCGACTCTGATCCGCCTACATCTCCCATCCGCACAATTGATAATATTTCGGGGGTTGGTGATAACTCGGTATCGCTAGATCAATGGGTGGACTCGGGCGTTACTCCAACCTACGTTTCCGCAACTCAATTTACCCTTCCTGGCGATCAGACGAGTAACTTTCAGGTTAACCGCCGCATCAAGGCGACCGTTACAGCCGGTACTGTTTATGGCTATATCACGGCATCTGCGTTTGCGGCCCTTACTACTGTCACCGTTTCCCTGGACTCCGGCAATCTTGACTCAGGCCTATCCGCTGTCCAGTTAGGCTTGCTGACGCCGGACAACACATCCGCCCCCATTCTTAAGGACAACAATTTCATGGTCTCCGGCTCTGCCGATAAGACCAAGCGCTTGCGATTCGAGGTGGACGGCTTCACTACAGCGACAACGCGGGTTATCACCTTCTCCAATAAGGACTACACGCCCGCAGATTTGATAGAAATTCCCAAGGTGCAGGAATTCCGCCTGACTTTGACAACTGGCCTTCCGGTCACCGTCTCTGATGTGACCGGAGCTTCCACCATCTACTGCACACCATACAATGGCAACCGTATTGCCTTGTATGACGGCACCAACTGGAACGTGCGGACGACAGCGGAATTCTCTCTTGCACTCTCTGGCCTGAACGTTGGCCGTCCCTATGATGTGTTCTGCTATGACAACGCCGGAACGCCAACGCTCGAATTCACCTCCTGGACGAACGACACCACCCGCGCCACGGCTCTTGCTTATCAAGATGGGGTTCTGGTCAAGTCAGGCACGGTTACACGCCGGTATTTGGGTACGTTCTACACCACAGCCGCCACCACTACCGAGGACAGCGCCGTAAAGCGTTTCCTGTGGAACTATTACCACCGTGTGGTGCGGTATATGGAGCGCTATGAGTCAACTGCCACTTGGACATATACCACCGACACTTATCGCCAAGCTAATGCGGCTACTGCAAATCAATTGGATTATGTCTGCGGTGTAGCAGAGGACGGTGTAGAGGCAATAGTTCAGTCTAACGCGACCAACACTTCGCCCGCCGTCAATATCTTCACCGCCGTTGGGGTGGATTCGACCAGTGCAACGAGTGGACTAGCCCCGCGCACTGAAATCATTAACAACGGGGCAATTTACTGCGTGCAAGCGGCCTACATGGGAATCCCTGGAGTAGGCCGTCATTTTCTCGTCTGGCTGGAGCGTTCCGAAGCTACTGGCACCACCACATGGACCGGGACCAATAGCCCCCTTAAGAGCGGCATCATTGGCAAGGTGATGGCATGATCGATTACATCACCCGAGAACTTGAAAAGGTCTGCCCCATCTACGGGGTTAATTCTGACGGAGTTATCAGTTTCAAGGGTGAGGCGACGGAGAAGGAACGCACGGCGGCTGCGTCGAAATACGCACAGTTAACCTCTCCCTCTGGAATTGCGGCTTATGAGTCGGTATCCATTAAGGAATCCTTAAAGGCCCAAATACTCGCCATCGAAGAGCGCGAAATCATGCCTCGCAAGACCCGCGAAATCCAGATCGAGGTGATGGAATATTTCGCCTCGACGCAGGGCATAACCCCGGAACAGCTCTACATGGTGAATCCAGCCTACAGGGGGATGGTGGACGTGGACAACCAAATCAAGGCACTGCGGGCTCAACTATGAGCGTCCTGTTTGCCGTCTATGTCCTGTTCGTGCTGTACGTGGCGGTTATGGGCATCCTGCAAGCCCACAACGCCAAGCGTCTCAAATGGCCCGTTTACCCCTTCGCCATGCTGACCTTTGCCCTTGGCGTGCTGCTGGATTTTCTGGTGAATATAACGCTGCTTACGCTGCTGTTCCTCGAAGTGCCGCGTCACTGGCTCATCACCAAGCGTCTGGCCTCGCACATCGGCAAGGACACATGGCGCGGGAAGCTGGCCCGCTGGATATGCGATAACTTCCTGCATCCCTTTGACGAGGGGCATTGCAAGTGATCCTGTACCACATTCTTGCTCTCCCTTTAACGGCGCTCGGGGCGTTCATTCTGGTCAAGCTGATGCTGTCCAAGAAGCCGCCTATGGACGCCTCCAACCGCATCAATCATATAAGGCTGGTCTGGTTTGCGATCAACCGGCCTGAACTATTTACAGAACAGTTCCCGTGGTTAAAGAGGGACGAACTGGACAATATCAAGTAGCCGCCTAGCGGCTTTTTTTACGCCTAATTGGAAGGGGTTCCAATGCAACAGGAAACAATAGACGCCGTTTCAGCGGCAGGATCGAAGATGACGTATGGCGGCGCGACGGCCTCTGTGTTTTTTGGGCTGACCGCTGAGTTTTGGGGCGTGATATGCGGGTTGCTGGTCGGTATCGCCGGTCTCGTCATCAACTGGTACTACAAGGACAAGGCGCACCGTTTGCTGGTCAAGAAGTATGAGAAAGAAGGCATTGTGGAGCAGGAAGAGTGAGCGCCGAAGTCGTCCTTCTCCACAAGTCGGACATAGACAAGCAGGTTGAGCTGCTCAAGGAATCAGGGGCCGTTAAGGTGCTGATGATCTTCCAGACGGCAGACGGATGGATTCAGTACGTAGCACCTCCTGACACTAGCGTTTGGGAACTATCTGGATGGTGTAACGCCACGATTGCCGGTCTGATGGAGGGGGATGACTAATGACTCCACTTGAAGCGGTTGCGAGGTACGGAAGTATCAGAGCAGCAGCAAGAGAGTTGGGAATGCCGGAATCTACACTTCGCGGCAGGCTGGGAAAAAAGACGGAGCCTGTAACGCATTGCGTTATACCTGACTGTCAGGTGAAGGAAGGCGTCCCCATCCAGCACCTAGAATGGATAGGCAACTACATTGTGGACAAGCGCCCTGATGTGGTGGTCTGCATCGGTGACTTTTGGGATATGCCTAGCCTTTCGAGCTACGACAAGGGCAAGAAATCTTTTGAGGGAAGGCGCTACAAGAAAGATATCGAGGCAGGCAACAACGCCATGGACTTGCTGATGACGCCTCTGGCGAAAGCAGACTTTCACCCTCGCCTGGTATTCACTATGGGCAACCACGAACACCGTGTAATCCGCGCCATTGAGAACGACTCCATCCTTGACGGCACAATCGGTCTTGAGGACATGGAGTTGGCCCGCTGGGGATGGGAAGTCGTCCCATTCCTCAAGCCTATCGAGATAGACGGCATTTCCTACTGCCATTACTTCTACAACCCGAATTCAGGCAAGCCCTATTGCGGTACCGCCTTATCCAAACTCAAGAACATCGGCCTTTCTTTCACGATGGGCCATCAGCAAGGCATCGACATTGCCATGCGCGAGCTTCCTAACGGGAAGACGCAGCACGGCCTAGTTGCGGGCAGTTGTTATTTGCACGATGAGGAATACAGAGGCCCACAAGCAAACGGACATTGGAATGGCATCGTTTTCAAGCACGAAGTCCGTGATGGTATGTACGACCTAATGCAAGTCTCGCTTGATTTCTTACGCCGCAAATATTCCTAACTAGGAGGTGCATCATGTCTTTCCGTACAGCCGCTTTTGCGGCTTTTTTTGTGCTTATCGCTAACGCTACCGCAGCCGATACAGAACTCCGCGAAATGGTAGCGGAAGGCAACGGCGCTCAGTTCGTCATTACCAACCAGCCCTGTGAAATCGACTTCAAGGAACCGACACCGTTCAAGTATCACGCCTATGTCGTCATGCCTGATGGACTCTACGCCGCTTGCTGGTATGGCGATGACGCCGCTATCTGGATGGCGGTCGATCATTTCCGCCAGATTGTCAGCCTCGATCCATACGCCTTCAAGGTGAAACCGCAAGTCAAGCAAGAGAGTTTCTAGCCATGAAAGAAGACCTCACCCGTCGCACCCTGCAATGCGCTGGTTGCGGCAAGTATTTCCTGCCGCTGGATGACAGCAACTTTTGCGAAGCCTGCACGCCGCTGGACTTCGAGAATCATCCCTTCCAGCCGCAGCCATTGGATACGGGGGATTGCATCGATGAATAAATGGAAAGCACTCTCTGCTGTCGGGCTTGTTGCCATTGCCTTGCATGAAGGGTACAGCGGCAAGCCGTATTTGGATGTTGCAGGAATCTGGACAGACGGCTTTGGCAATACGAACGGCGTCGTCCCTGGAAAAGCCGTCACCGTGCCACAAGCACTCGACCGGCTCAACAAGAACACCGTGGCGGCGCAAAACGCCGTCAATCGGTGCGTGGATTCCTATATGTCAGACCTGACCTTCGCGGCACTCGTGAGCTTCACTTTCAACGTAGGCGAGACAGCCTTCTGCAAGTCCACCCTGGTCAAGAAGTTCAACGCCGGAGAAAAACATCAGGCCTGTGAGGAATTGCGTCGTTGGGTATATGCCGGAGGAAGAAAACATCAAGGTCTTGCGGATAGGCGCGAGGCTGAAAGACGAATGTGCTTGGAGGGATTGCAATGAACGCATGGGCATTAACTAATTGGGGCAAGGTGCTGACCGGCCTCCTGATCTTATTAACGGTTGCTTACATAGGATTTCTGCAATTAAACATTAAGCTCCTAACCTTAAATAACGAATCGCTCAAGCTGGAGCTGCGTACCAAGGACGCCGAGATAGCCGACTGGAAGAAACTCTACCAGATTATCGGTGACAAGCTGGCTGAGCAGAACGAATCCATCCTCGACCTCAAGCAAAAGACCGAAGCCGCAAAAAAGGCCCGTATATCAGCCGATAAAAGAGCGGACGAGATATCAGCACAAGCACGCAAGCAAGAAAACGCGCTACAGGCCGTTCCTGCAAGTTCTGGCCCCGATTGTGAGGCTGAACTGTCTACGATTCGCCAATTATTGAACACGAGGAAGTAGATATGTATAAATTCCTGACAATTTTATGCATATCGCTCGCAGGATGCGCCAGCATGCCCAAGGCTCCCGAGACAGTTTACGTTCCCGTGTCCCTGTCATGCGTAGGCGAGCGCCCAACGAAACCGGAGACTTCTATTCCACGGAATGATTCGGTGTCGGAGCAGGTAAGGGCGCTACTGATTGATATGGAGCGGATGAAGGGGTATGTGGCGGAACTAGAAGCAGTGGTTGAAGGGTGTCTGTAAAATACTCCTGTCAGAATAAATGACAGAATGTGCCTTTGAAGCCTTATTATATGCGGCAGTTAAGCCCCCTCCTAAGGGGAGGGTCACACGTTCGATTCGTGTCGGGGGCGCCACAAACTGCAAGGACCTGTTTCCACCAGGGTAAATGGTTTTTTTTTCTTTGTCCCTTGTGATGATTTAGTCCGGACCCTTTCCTGTGGTGTGTACAGATTCAGGATCAACGAACAAAAGGGCTGAATCAGTCCTTTCTGATCAGAAGTTCAACAGTCATTCTGGTGAGTGGAATGGCCAGCAGGACAGTCGGAAACGCAAATAGCCAGGCTGTAAGCCATGTACTGCTCCATTGATGCAAAAAGTTGGGTTCCAGTCCAATAGTGCGAAATGTCGAAATTCCGGAGACCAGGAGTGACATCAACCCGGAAAGAATCAGACTGAATAGTTGTGGACCGTATTTTCTAGGAATCATAATAGTTTCTCCAATCTTAAAGGTATTGCGACTTCTTGCAGGAAATCACCCTCTTCATCGCAAAACCCATGCAATGAGAGCGGCGGACAGATACAGGCCCAAGCCAAAAATGGTGTGGTTGACTACGCTTCGGGCACAGTTTTTCAGAGGTGTCGGCGTTTTGGACGCGGCAAATCCTGAGCCCATGGAGGGCTGCATCACGAAAAGTGGAGCAACGACCGTACTCATCCCTACCAGTATTGCCGGCCACACGGTGGGATCTATCATCCAATTTATACCGGTGATACCGACAAGCAATCCTGCAAATGCGATTCCGACCACATAATGGGTGAACCAGCCCAGCACGAGCTCCCCTGGAATCGGCGGCGCTTTCCCGATGGACGTATGGGTGAATTTGCCTTGAAAGACGTGGCCAACCCATCGTCCGAGAAAGGCAATGTCAAGCGTTTTGGCGCCCATTCGTTTCAGCAATGCCAGCCAGAGGTCCATAACCACCGTAGCTCCAACCCCGATGAGCGCGATATTTGCAATGTCTTTTAGGATGGTCATAAGCTTTCCTTTATTTAGTTGACGGATTTGCATGTTGACCGCACTATAAAAGTTGAAGTCGACTTCAAGTCAAGGGGTAATCATCATGGACATTGCCGAGGTTGCTAAACGTACCGGAGTGCCGGCTTCGACACTGCGTTACTATGAAAAGAAAGGGCTTATTGCGTCAGCCGGTCGCCAAGGAATTCGACGCAGGTTCACGCACGGCGTGCTGGATCAGCTCGCGCTGATTTCGCTGGGGCAAGCAGCAGGTTTGTCTTTGGACGAAATTAAATCTATGTTTTCGCCAAGCGGCGAACCCAACATCAACAGGCAAATGCTGTTAGCAAAGGCGGACGAGATAGACTTGCTGATTAAGCAACTAGGAGCGATGAGCCACGGGCTGCGACATGCAGCGGCATGTCCCGCACCTAGTCATGTGGAGTGCCCGACATTCAAGAAGCTACTGAAAGCGGCAGCTTCTGGGGCTATCGAGAGGCGCTGGAGGATCACCGAACTCAAACGTCTTAACAAATAAAGGTTGTTGCAGAGCGTACTTGGTTCGTTGATGGTTGAAATCATTCATTCCGCAATGGATTTGGTAATCCACAGCATTGTTTAGCGTCTCGGGGCGCGCCGCTTCCCGATCATTACGCTTCCGTATCGACAATAGGAGGCCTCACTAAACGCCCTTGCAGTTTTTCCAAGGCTTGCTGCAGTCCCATGGCTTCGGGATTCTTGGCGGCATTCAACTGCAATCTTTCGATCGCACGTTCGAGACCGGTAGCGTGATCTGCTGGTTTTGCAGATTGCTCGGCTACGGTTGGCAAGGATTTGCCGGTTGATGACACATCGTTGCCGCCACTGGCTTTGGATGGCGTCTCCGATGGAAGCGTGAATTGCTTCCGGACTTCTTGTGCCCGTGCAGCCATATGCTGCAACCCCAAGGCGCCTGGCCCTTTATTGATGTTCATGATGTCCCTTCGCAAGAGTGAAAGCACATCAACAACAGCATGATACGTGCCAGCTTAAAAAATCTTGTCTTCGTCCTCGATGATGTCGAGCGGAGTGGAAATCTTTTTCCGCGTGTGTTTGCGTTGCAGTATCTTTTCCCGCGCCTGCTCCGGCAAATCGGTAAACATGAGCAAATTCTTATCGATCAAGGTATCCACGATATCCTCAATGACTCGAATGAGGCTGAGATCGCTTTCCGACAATGCCATGGTTGCGGCATTTTTTTCTTTTTGTGGCACAATGCCCCCGAGGAAAAGTTGGATATCGGGATGGTCACTGGGGAGGAACTCTTCCGCACTTGCTTCCGGTTTCTGAAATAAGGCGCTGATGTGACCGGAAGCATCTCTCTGAACATACGGCATGGCGGCTGCCCTCGATAAGAATAAACCTCATTATAATGATAGCGCGGACATATTGAGAAGTTCGCCTGAAACTCGTCAGCCCGGGGAAACAATGAATTTTCTGGTAAGCGGAAATCACGAGACGGTCTTGCAGTTTCAAGGCCCCCTGGCAGAGCGGGGAGAATCGCAGTGGTTGGTAACATTTGCCGAATTGTTGGCACGGGCTCCTACCGCCGGTGCCGGTATCGTCGTAATCGATATTGCCACTTCCGGTTATGACGGAGAGGCTCTCCTCAAACAGCTGAAGAAAATCAATCCCGCACTCAAGATATTGCTCGCGGGGGCGCGGGTTGCTCCGCATAAGGAGCTTGCAGCCCTTGCCGCTGGCGCCATGGGCTGCTGCAGCCCCGAATTGGGCGTTGATCAGGTAAAACGTATACTCACCATCATCGAAGAGGGCGGCGTGTGGATTTCAAATGCCGCCTTGCCTCAACTCTTGCAACGCCTGCGTAGTAAATCTTCTGCCCCGCCTGCTTCACTGGAACACTCGCGTTCCGAGATAAACGAATTGGCCGAACTGACGCATCGCGAACGTGAAATCGCGCGTATGGTAGCTTCGGGCGATAGCAATAAAATTATCGCGCGCAAGCTGAATATCACTGATCGAACGGTCAAGGCACACCTCACGACGGTGTTTCAGAAGCTTAATGTGAGAGACCGGCTACAACTTGCGTTATACGTCAACAAGGGCGAGCAATAGCCTTTCACGCAGTTTCTTGGCGTATTCGCCATTGACCAATACCTTCTCCCTCTCTTGTAATCCCATCTGAAATATAAGCGGCTTCTACCCTAAATGGGGTATTTTTCTAGTACCAAGGTACAGGAGCACCTAGGTACGATAGGATGACCTCCCTCATTCACTTATAGTTACCCCATCGTTGAATCAAATTAATCCTTAACGGGAGGGAAGCGAAAATGGCTGAGATCAAGCAAGTGAATGCAGGTGGCAAGCTGGAGTCCATCGGCACCGTCAAAACCGTGGTGGGTGAAGTCAAGGCAGTGGATGCGAGCGGTAACGAGCGCATTTTGCAGGCCGGCGACAAGGTGTTCGCAAATGAAACCATTGTTACCGCAGTCGGTGGGCTGGTACTCATCGAGTTTGCGAATGGTGCGCACCTCGACTTGGCTTCCGCTTCCCAAATCCTTCTCGATACCGACGTCTTCAACCCTGTCAATGCAACGCCCAAGGGCGAAGAGCTGACGGCCGAACAAATCCAGGAAATGATCGCCCGGGGTGAAGATCCCACTGCCGTCACCGAAGCCACCGCCGCAGGCGCTGGTGCAGGTGACGAGGGCGGGTCTTCGTTTGTGGATGTAGCCTTCAATGATGCCAAAGGCAATGTAGGCAGCGGCTTTGAAACACAAGGCATTCCTGGGCCTGAAGGCTTCATCTTTACTGAGCAGCCGCCAACCGAAGAAGAGACGGCTTTTATCGTTGCATTACAAGATGTGTCCACGGAAGTCCCAGTAGAAACCCCTGAGGACGAAGCGAGGGAAAAAGGTAACAATGGTTTTGGCAACGGTGACCAAGATGCGCCTGGTAATTCTGGCCCTCACAACAATGCAGAAAATGCTGCTGACGAGGAAGAGGATTCAGACGGCGAGGGCAAAGGAAATAATGGTTTTGGTAACGGTGATCAAGACGCTCCTGGCAACTCTGGCTCCAACAATAATGCGGAAAATGCAGACGATGAGGAAGAAGGGCCCAACGGAAGCAATGCTAACAATGGTTTTGGCAATGATGACCAAGATGCTCCCGGAAATTCTGGCTCTCATAACAATGCCGAAAACGCTGCTGATGAGAAAGATAGTTCAGGCAGTGAAAGCAAGGGCAATAATGGCTTTGGTAACGGCGACCAAGATGCCCCTGGCAATTCTGGCCCTCACAACAATGCGGAAAATGCAATCGATGGAAATGATGTGATTGGAACAAAGGGTAACGACATTCTTACTGGCACCGATGGCAATGACATTCTGATCGGTGAAAGCGGTAAAGATATCCTGACAGGTGGAGCGGGTGCTGATGAATTTATCTGGCAAAAAAGTGATCTGAAAAATGCCGAGGGTGGCGATACAATTACCGACTTCAACGTCGAAGAGGGCGACACACTAAATATCGAAGATCTATTGGCAAGTACTAAGGGCGGTACCTTGGGAATTGTTGAAGACGATGGCAACACAACTGTCACGCTTACCACATCAGAAGGTGTTGTCAACCTGGTGACATTAACAGGCGTCACCGGCGAAACCCTTAACTCCTTACTCGTTACTTCAGTTCCAGATTAATGATTTTAAACGGAAAGGCGCCTCCGGGCGCCTTTTTTCATTTGGGCATTCGTTATTTCTAGTACCAAAGTACAAGGATACCTAAGTACGATAGAAATACTTGTTTCACACGCCTATAGTCAACCCCATCAGTAATCCTAATAAATCCTTATCTGGAAGGGGAACAAAATGGCTGAACAAGTGAATGCAGGCGCCAAGGTTGAATCCATCGGCACTGTCAAAACCATAGTGGGTGAAGTGAAGGCGGTCGATGCCAGCGGCGTCGAACGTATCCTTCAGGCCGGTGACAAGGTCTACCCCAACGAAACCATCATGACCGCGGCAGGCGCGCTGGTCCTGATCGAATTCATGGACGGCTCGCACCTAGACCTTCCTTCCTCTTCCCAGATCGTACTCGACACTGATGTATTCAACCCCGCCAACGCCGTTGCGCAGGGTGAAGAACTGACGGCAGAGCAAATTCAAGAAATGATCGCCCGGGGTGAAGATCCCACTGCCGTCACCGAGGCCACCGCCGCAGGCGCTGGCGCAGGTGACGAAGGTGGGTCTTCTTTTATCGTGGTCGATTTCAACAATACGCAAGGCGATGTGACTAGCGGTTTCAATACGCAAGGTATTCCTGGCCCCGAATCCACTACATTCACCGAACTTCCCCCAGTTGAGGATGAACCTGCACCTGTAGTAGTAGATGCTATTCCGACTGCGGACATCACTGCTGTTGCCGTCGATGAGGATGACCTGGGCTATTACGGTGGCGAGGAAACCAGCTTGCTGAACTGGTGGTGGACATGGCAAGGTAATAACGATACAGCTCCCGGAGATGATGTCGTTCCGGATTCTTCGACGATTGTCAGCGGTATATTGAATGCAAGCTATGGCGCTGATGGCAATGGTGATATCACCTTCAATGCTGTTGAGAACCAGCCTGTAGTGACATCGGGCGGCCAAACGGTCCAGTACTGGATTTCCGAAGATGGCCATACCCTTGTCGGATATATCGCTGTAACTGATGAGTACGAAGAATCTACTTATGAAAAGCCGATTTTTGCTGCAGAAATCGACCCTGAAACTGGTGCTTATACATTCTATCTGCTCGGCCAGATTGATCACGCAGACTCCACGACCGAAGACAATTTCCTTCTGAACCTTGGCTATACCATCTCCGATGCGGATGGCGATAGCGCAGGTGGCGTACTCGCAGTCAATATTGACGATGATAGTCCTGTAATCGGTTATTACGGCTCAGGTAATGACGATATCCAGAGCGAGAACGTCTATGTTCCCACCGCTTATGCCGATGAAGACGACATCGAAAGCGGCAACAACGACGCTGCGGGAGGCGATGACTACGGCTGGAATCCTTACTGGACTTATTTGCCGATCAGTTTCGGAGCGGATGGTCCCGCGGCTGAAAATGCCGTGGTCCTGAACGGAGAAAGCATTGTCGACCAGAACGGCAATCCACTGATGTCCGGTGGCGAGGCCGTGCAATATGTGTGGGATGCCGAGAGCCAAACGCTGATCGGCTATGTAGGATCGGTTGAAACGCCTGTTTTCACCTTGACTGTCGAATATGTCTATGGTTCTGGAGCTGCGGTCTCTTTCAACCTGATCGGCGCCTTGGATCATCCTCTGAACGATGCCGAGTCTCCCGAAGATAACCTTGTTTTCAACATCTCTTATACTGCGACCGATTTCGACGGCGATTCCGTAACCGGGACATTGACCGTCGACGTCGATGATGACAGCCCGGTAGCAGGCGATACTTCCGACAGCGTCAACGAAGGCGCAGACGCCAGCGGCGTGCTGAGCTTCATGGCAGGCGCCGATGGTGCGACCGTAACTCATGTCAACGGTGTTACGATTGTGTTCGACGAAGAAGGCTGGTCTCAGGCATTCGAAGGCGCCCATGGCGTGCTCAAAGTCAAAGCCGATGGCACCTACACTTTCACTGCGCAAGCTGATGATGCTGTTGTTTCTGCCGGCAACGATACCTTCAACTTTACCGTCACCGATGGCGATGGCGATACCAGCGCTGCTGATTTCGATGTCTCGGTCGATGACGTTCCTACTTTGACACTTGTCAGTATCGAAGGCCCGGCGACGGTGGTGGAAGGCTCGGCCACGACCGAATACACACTGAGCGTGAGCCAGGTCCCGACGGCCGACGTCAGCATCACCCTGACCTACAGCGGTGTAGCGGTTGACGGCACGGACTATGTGGGTGAATACACCTTCACGATCCCGGCGGGTCAGACCAGCGCCACCTTCGACATTGCCACGATTGACGACAACCTGGCGGAAGGCAGCGAGGTTTACACGGTGACGATCACCGGCGTGAGCGGTGGCGGCTTCGAACTGGTGGAAATCAACCCGGCGGCCGACCATGTCGACA
>Ga0196981_1000111_pt1 | contig 82580 bp, 69 predicted proteins | sample S3_2013CmetaG_FD_155462 | JGI IMG/M metagenome (GOLD analysis project Ga0196981, IMG submission 155462) | Soil microbial communities from Anza Borrego desert, Southern California, United States - S3_20-13C | ecosystem: Environmental > Terrestrial > Soil > Desert | place: USA: California...
GAAGACAGCCGTTACCTGAACATGAACTTACTCAAGGAGCAGAGAAAACCGCAATTAAGGTTGGCCGCTTAGAAAATTCGTTCAACCTCAACCATGATCTTTTTTGCACAACTTGACGGACACAACCTTTGCAATCTCTTTCATAATCGGGAAACATTCGGTCATCGGATGCCTTTATTCCCCTTTCGCCCAAGCTCCCGGAACCATTCTTAGGACAAAAACCCGCCCGTGATTTCCGACTGTCCCGATCGAGCCGCCCGTTGCGCGGAAGACCGCCGTTTGCGCCGGAATCGAATGCGCGGACTTGGCTACATGGCGGTGGCCGCCTTTCTGTTTTCGGTGATGGGGGTCGGCGTGTACGGCGCGGCCCTGACCGTTCCTCCGGTGGCCGCGCCCATGGTCAGTTTCATCCGGGTGGCGGTGAACCTGGCCATCCTCGCGGCGCCGGCGCTCTGGTCCGGGCAAGGGCGGGCGCTATTCGGCGACGGGCGGGCGTCGCTGTGGCTGCGGGGCGTGTTCGGGGCGGTTTCGCTGATTCTCTCGTTCGCGGCCATTCAGCGGATCGGACCCGGCGAGAGTGCGTTTTTGTCGGCGAGCAGCGGCGTGTTCGTGGCTCTCCTCGGGCCATCCGTTTTGTCGCAGCGAAACTCCCTCTCCGTCTGGCTGGCCATAGCCGGATCACTCGCGGGTCTTTTTCTGCTGTTTCAGCCGAGGCTCGGTCCCTCCGACTTGCTGGGGCGGAGCATGGCGCTGGGCTCCGGTTTCCTGGCCGCCCTGGCCTACCTGATGGTTGCCCGCGCCGGCCGGAGCAATCCGCCCCAGGCAGTCGTTTTCTATTTCTGCCTGGTCGCCGCGGCGATACACATGATTTATTTCGGGATTTTCGGCGTGCGATGGCCGTCTGCCCCGGATGCCTGGGGGTGGACGATGCTCGCGGGGATTTCCGGCAGCGGCGCCCAGTTGTACATGACGCGCGCCTATCAGTTGGCTCCCGCCGCTTTGGTTAGTTCGGTGGGCTACGCGGGTCCGGTGATGAGCGTGATTTGGGGCATCCTGCTGTTCGCGAAGATTCCGGACGAGAAAGCCCTGGCCGGCTGCATGATGGTCTTGCTCTGCGGCGTCGTCCTGCCGTTTTTAGCCGTCCGTTCCGCTGCCGGAAAATGAGGGGCCGGTGGCTTCGGCGGGCGCCAGGCGGGGCTCGAAACTGAACTCCGAAGGCGGCACGGGCTTGCCGAACAGGTATCCCTGCCCCATCTGACACCCCTCGGCGGCGAGAAAAGCGTGCTGCGCCGCCGTTTCCACGCCCTCGGCGACCAGTTCCAGGTGGAGCGAGCGGGTCATTGCGGCCACCGCCCGAATGATCGCCTCGTCGTTATGATCGTGCGGGACATCCATGACGAACGAGCGGTCGATCTTCAGGCGGTGCACGGGCAGTTGCTTCAAATAGCCGAGACTCGAGTAGCCGGTGCCGAAGTCGTCGACGGCGAGATTCACGCCCAGCGCGCGCAAGGCCTGAAGGGTGCTTAAGGTTTTCTCGGTCTGCTGCATGACGACGGTCTCGGTGATCTCGACTTCCAGGTAGTGGGGATCGAGCCCGGTTTCGACGAGCGCTTTCGAAACCAGTTCGGCCAGATCCGCATCGAGCAACTGTTGGCCGGACACGTTGACGGCAATGCGCTTGAGGGGAAGCCCTTGATCGAGCCACATCCGGGCCTGCCGGCACGCCTCGCGAAGCACGAACTCGCCGATTTGGCAGATGATTCCGCTTTCCTCGGCGAGCGGGATAAACCGGGCGGGCGACACCAGGCCGATTTCCGGATGACGCCACCGCACCAGCGCCTCGGCGCCCGACACGGCGCCTTCGAACAGATCGATCTGGGGCTGATAGTAGACTTCGAGCTCGCCCCGTTTGAGCGCTTGGCGCAACTGGGTTTCCAGCCGCACCTTCTCGACGATTTCCGTGGTCAGCGATTCGCTGTAGAACTGGAAGCGGTTCCGCCCGAGCCGCTTGGCGTGGTACATCGCGGCATCGGCATGCCGGACCAGATCCTCGGTGCTTTTCGCGTCGTCCGGATAAATGCTGATGCCGATGCTGGGAGTGACGAAAAGCTCGTGCTCGTCGATCCGGATCGGTTCGCCGAGCGCGCCGACCAGCGCTTCGGCGAACACCGCGGCGCCGTCGGCGGTGCCGATGCGCTCCAGGGCGATGACGAATTCGTCACCGCCCAGCCGGGCCACGGTGTCGTTCTCGCGGACGGCGGCGGTCAGCCGGGACGCGACCTCGCACAGCAGTTGATCGCCCACGGCATGGCCCAGGCTATCGTTGATGTTCTTGAAACGATCGAGGTCGATGAACAAGACCGCCAGCCGATGGTTCTCGCGATGCGCGCGGGATAGGGCATGGTCCACTCGGTCCGTGAACAGCAGTCGGTTGGGCAGGTGGGTGAGCGCGTCGTGATGCGCGAGCTGGAACAACTGTTCTTCGAATTGCTTGATCCCGCTGATGTCGGACAAAACGGCGACATAGTTCAGAATTTTGCCGTCTCGGTCGCGGATCGCGCTGACGTTCTCGATCGCCGGGAAGATTTCGCCGTTCTTGCGCCGGTTCCAGAGTTCGCCCCGCCATTGGCCGCCGGTCCTGATCGCGGCCCACAATTCCTTGTAAAGGTCGCCGTTGTGGCGTTTCGATTGCCAGAGACGCGGGGTTTTGCCGATCAGGTCGGATTCGGAATAGCCGGTAATGGCGGTAAAGCCCCTGTTGACCGCGATGATGCGGGTGTCGGCGTCGGTGATGACGATCCCCTCGGCGGTATTTTCGAACGCCGCCTGGGCAAGACGAAGCTCGGCTTCGATCTGCTTTTCGGCGGTCACGTCGCGGGTGATGCCGTCCAGGCGCGTGCGGCGCCCCGCCGCGTCGGTGACGGCGTAGCCGATATCGTGGACCCAGCGCACCTCGCCGTCGGAGCGAACGATCCGGTACACGGCGTCGAAGCCGGCGCCCTGAAAAAGATCGGCGAATCGGGCGCGCACCCATGCGCGATCGTCCGGGTGAACGGCGCTCATCCGGAGTTCGGGATCGGCGTAGAACGCTTCCGGTTTGCGGCCGTAAATGTGCTCGACGACCCGGTTGACGAACAGCACCTTTCCGCCGTCGGGAGAGACGCTCCAGACCGCGTCCCGCATGTTGGCCAGGATGCTCTCGAAGCGCTCGCGCTCTTCTTGGAGCTGCCGGGTCGATTCCACGATCCGTTGTTCGAGAAGCTCTCCGCGGTTCCGCAGCATGGACTGAACGGCTTTTTGTTCGGCCACCAGCGCCGACATGACATAGGTGGCGCCGCCGACAATGAGGACGAAAGCATCGAGCAGCAGAAAAGAAGCGTTGGTCGGATGCTGGGAAAAAGGCCCGATCCCGTTGACCGTGCTTGCCGTCGCGATCAGGACGTTGAGGGTCAGGGTGGTCGCGATGCCGAGCGAGCCGAAGCGGAAAGCCGCCCAAATGAGGGTCGGGATGGTGAGAAAGACCAGGGGATAATGGGCGGTCTGCGGATGCAGCCATCCGCCGAAGGCATAGAGCGACACCAGCACGGTCAGCAGCGTGTGGAGCGCGTGTTCCAGGCTCGGACCCGCCTTCCCGGACCGGTCGCTCAACGCCAGGAAAAGCGGGGCGACCACGAGCGCGCCGCCCGCATCGCCCAGCCACCAGGTCCACCATAGATCGAAAACCGGGCGGGATGTCGCGGGTTCCAGCAGCGTTACGCTCAAGGTTCCGATGCTGGCGCTGATCAGCGGAGCGGCCAGCACGCCGAAGATCAAAAAGCGCAATACGTTCCGAACCGTGCAAAAAATCCGGTCCGGAGGCACGAAGCGGGCGATCCAGGCGGCTCCCGCGAGGGCTTCGAGCGTGTTGCCGATGGCGATGGTAAATGCGGAGAACGATGCCGGGCCGGTCGTGAGGTTGGTGGCGAGGGCGCCGAGGAAAATCGCGGGCCACCAGCGCCGGCCAAAGGTTAGGCAAACGGCCAGGGCGAGCCCGGTCGGAGGCCAGATCGGGGCGATCTTGACGTGGACGGTCGCCAGCAGCAGGCTGAATTTCGCCACCACGAAATAAGACGCTACGAACAATGCCAAGCTCAGCGGATAAGCGAGCCTCCCGCTCTGAAGGGTGGATTGAGAGACGGATGCCATCGTGCTTGACAGGTGCGATGCTAAAAAAGCCGCAAGGCGGAACGATCCGCGGCGAGCTTCAGCCTGGAAACGGCACTCGGGCGCAGGGCGGCTTCACCCAAGCGGTGAAGCGGATTAAAGCCTGGACGGTCGGGATTCATGGCGCCTTTCCGGTGCATATAAACGGGCAACCGCCGTTTCCGGCGCTAAGCATAACGCACAATGATGGAAGTTCGTACCGCTCGCGTTCGAAATCGATCCGGCCAGGCCGGAAGTTTTCAGGGCCGCCGCCGTTTGCCGTAACGCCGATTCGGTTCGATTTTGCTCCGCTTTCGAAAGGGCGGCGTTTCGGAAGCGCGCTGCGGAAAGCGATCCATGGTGCGCAAGCCGGGAAAGCCGTACATCCAAATCAACGCGACGGTCAGCGTTACCGTTCCCCCGACGATGATGGCGGGAGCCAGTCCGAACCACGCCGCCGTCAGGCCGGATTCGAACTCGCCCAGTTCGTTCGAAGCGCCGATGAAGACCGAGTTGACGGCGCTCACCCGGCCGCGGATCGCATCGGGCGTTTCGAGCTGGACCAGCATGTGGCGGATGTAAACGCTGACCATGTCGCCGGCGCCCAGCAAAAAAAGCGCTGCCAGCGACAAGGGAAAACTGGTCGACAGGCCGAGCACGATGATGGCCAGGCCGAACAGGGCGACGCCGCCGAACATCCAGCGCCCGACGTGGCGGGAGATGGGCGCGAAGGCAAGCATCAGGGCGGTCAGGGCCGCGCCGGCTCCGGGCGCGGTGCGCAAGAGGCCGAGCCCGGTCGGGCCGACGTGCAGAATGTCGCTGGCATAGGCCGGCAGCAATGCCGTGGCGCCGCCGAACAGAACGGCGAACAAATCGAGCGAAATGGCGCCGAACACGGCCGGCCGCGAACGCACGAAACGCAAGCCCTCCAGCACGGTGCGCCAGCTCATGGGCTCGCGTTCGCCGGTCTTTTGGGGAATGCGGCGCATCGCCAGCATCAGGATGACCGATAGGCCGAGCAGCACGGACACCGTGGTGTAGACGGTCATCGGCCCCGCCAGATAGAGCATGCCGCCGAGCGCGGGGCCCGCGATCGTCGCCAGTTGAAAGCTCGATGAACTGAGCGCCACGGCATTGCCGAAGCTTTCGGCGGGCACCAGGTTGATCACGATCGCCTGGCTCGACGGCATCATGAAGGCGCGGGCCGATCCGTAAAGCGCCATCGCGGCGAATACCGGCCATACGACCGCGAGGCCGGTTGCCGTGAATCCGATGAGCAACAGGCCGCACAGCATCTCCACGGCATAGCAGAGCATGATGATCCGGCGACGGTCGAAGCGGTCGGCCATCTGCCCGGCGATCAGCACCAAGGGTAGGAAGGGCGCGAACTGGGCAAGGCCTACGAGCCCTAGATCGAGCGCGTCGCCGGTCAGCGCATAGACTTGCCAGCCCACGGCGACGCTCTGCATCTGCACCGCAACGGCGCCGAGAAACCGGGCGCATAGGTAAAGGGTGAATTCACGGTGACGAAGGGCGGAGGTTTTGGTCGTGGATGAGGACATGGATTCCGAAAGAAACAACTTTCGCCAGCTCAGGCGTTCTCTCATTAGGCGCCGTGGCGGGCTCGTCAAAAGGGGGCTTCTCCAGCGCCCGCAATTCGGCCCCAGAGTTAGGCCAGCGAGCCTTCCACAAAGGCGGGGTACAGGCCGGGAACAGGGCTCTTTCCACGCTCCACTCGGCCAGGTTGCCGGGATGCCAGCCGTTGTTGTAAAGGATGGATTCGAGAAAGGTTTCGATGGCGCGTTCAGTGGTTTGCGGCACGGGAAGCGGGCTTAATCGTCCGGAACTTCGTTCGCTGCTTGAGCCGGCTGGAAAATTCCAAATAGCAAATCCAGCTTCTCGGTGACTTCAGGGGGAATAAAAGCGGGATCTACGTAATCCACGAGCCGATGCAGTTCTCCTTTCTTCATAAGCATCGCATGGCCGAGCCTTTGGGCTAGCCGCCGGAAAAACTCTTCTGCGAAGTCGCTCAATTTCACGTGCTCGGTCTTGGTATTCCACACCAATTGAGCAACCTCGGGAGGGGATGCTCGATATATACGGAAATCATCGGCCACACCATTGAAGACTCGTTCCAAGATTAACTCGTTTATAGTGGCGTCGATATCTTCGCTGAAGAGTCCGTTGAATAAGTCTAGGCCGGTATATTGATCCTGAGCGTAGCGGCGCAATACTTCGGGAGTAATGAAATAATTTTCAGCCTCGTAACGACGCCAGTAGGTAATAGTCAAACCACCTTCGTCAAATCCGTGCCGGTTGCGCCCATCGTTGTCGAGTATGCCTACCCCACGCAATCCGGGAACCAGATTTCGCAATGCGAAGAAATGATCTTTAGGACTGATGCCGAATCCTCCCTCGACACGTTCTAATTCGCTATCGAGTGATTGCTCCGGATGATTGTCCTGTACATAGAAGACGTTAACCCGCTCATCCCATATCTCCGCGACTGGGTGTTTAACGCGTTCCGCCAGCGCGCGCAACATATCGAGGTCGGTTCCGCCTTCCACGTACAGCACATAACCTCTTTCACGAGCTTTGACGTAGTGTTCGGCGCCAAAAAGTTTGAGAGTGTTTTTTATATCCTTTTTGGCAGCCAGGTCGTCGGCTTGTCCTTCCAGAAGCAAGGTGAGATTGTTGTCCAGAGCTTCATCCAGAATTACCTCGGAATGCGTGACCAGAATTACCTGGGAGGCATTCTCGCTGGCGATATCACGCAACATTACATAGATCTGCTTCTGGCGCAGGATCTCGAGATGGGCGTCCGGCTCGTCCACCAGTAAAATGCTGCGCTTGTGGGCGTAAAGATACGCAAATATGAGCAACATTTGCTGAAATCCCCGTCCTGACAAAGAGACATCCAGTTCTTCCTTTACATTAGCCTGCCGATAACGCAGATCAATGGACCCGCGGACATTTTCCCGGGGCACGCTCAGTTCCACGGAGAAGATGCGTTTCATCAACTGCACAATCCGAGTCCAATCGTCGAGATTGGTTTTGGCCACCATCAGGCAGAGATTGCGCAACACCTGGGCGGTTTGTCCCTGTCCGAGCAAGACATCGACCCGGCCCGGCTGCAAGACGGGCTCCTCGGTTTCAAGGCCGGACATGGGATAGAGAAGCTCCACCTTGATCGATGCCGCGAACTCGATGAATTCTAAGTTTTTCAATGCGGATTCGTCCGGCACGCAGTAAATCAATTCGTCGCCCTGGTTGCGGAAGCTCATGGACAGAGGCAATATCCGGTTTTCTTTTTCCCACCATACTCCCAGGGTGATGATGAATCGCACATCCTTGCTGCCGGTACGGACCTTCGTGTTGTGCCAAAAATAGCGGGTGCGCTGGACAGGAACGGAAACGATGCTCAGCCGGTTCATGGGGCTGGCGTTACGCTCTCTAGCGGAAGATGTCTTGCGGGCGTCAAACCAGGTCTTTACGGCCTGCGACCACAGCGCAATGGCTTGGATTGCGCTGGTTTTGCCGCAGTTGTTGGGGCCTATCAGTACTGCCGGGTGGTCCAGTTCGATGCGCTGGCGGTCGCCAAAACGCTTAAAGTTTTCGATTTCAAGGTAGTTCAGCAGCCGCATGAGGCATTCCGTTTGGCAAAGGTAGAGTTCCTCACATCGATCTAGAGCCTGTTATGAACTTTTGATACTGCCTGAATAAATCAGTTAATTAGCCCGAGCCTCTGTCGATGCGATCTACTCTCCGGGTTTTGGTAAACAGAAACTTGGAGCACGCTCATAAGTGCTTCGCATGAAGTTCATTTGTCTTCGTCATGCCGGCAGTCCCAATCGCAAACGTCGCTTTAGCCGCGACCTTCCATGCCGGAATGACGGGCATGTCGCAAACAGGACAAACAGATTTCCCGCTGAGTACTTAACACGCTCTCGTCGATCTAGCCAGTGTTGCGGTCGAGGTAGGCATCGATGGCGTGTTGTTCTGTCTAAAAAAATCTTCCTGCTCCGGTTGTCGAAAAAGATGTTGGGATTCCTTGGAGATGTGTTCGGCGAGACAAAACAGCGATTTGCCTTCGCCCATATCGACCTTGCGGTATTTGCCAGCCAAGTCGTATAAAGTACCAAAGGCTTTGTTATGAAGTGTTTTGAAATGCTTTTCATCGAGCCGGGTCGAGAGGGTTTCAGTCCGACAAAAAAACAGTGGCTTGCTTGTTTCAGGAGGGATTCTCCACTCCCCGCAGAAGGTCAGCATCTTCGATTCGGAAGCTGGTTTTCGGAAGAGAAGTAAATATCAATTTTCCGGAACCGCTACTTGCACATGCCGTCGCTTCATCAAGGTTCTCGCCCGACGTTTGATTTCCAGTGAGCGGTTGGGGCGATAATCTTCGGTACGCATGAAGGTTTCCACGGCGTTTTTGATTTTCTTTTTCAAATCGGGAGTAATTCGCAAGTTTGCTCCCCCAAAAAGCAAGCCGCCGGTTTAAGGATGCGGGCATGGCCTTGACGGGTTTTATTGAGCGTGAGTATACGCTCAACATACCGGTTCTTCGATAGCGTCGAGCGATCGAGCAGGAGGTGAGAACGGACCTTGTGTTCGAGATAGTTTTCGATGCTCTCTTTCAGGGACATTGTCTCGGTGTCGCGAAGGTTCGAGTTTCCGTTTCTGTCGCGGCAGGTCTTGGCGGTCTCGTCCTGTTCGCCTTTGGGAGAGATCGTACGGTTCCCCGTTCTCCGCAATTGGAATTTTGGAACCATGCATTCTTTCTCACTTTCCGATGCAAAAACTAGAGAAAATCCGGCTTAAAAGGTCTTCGTTGGTGAACTCGCCGGTGATTTCCGATAGGGCGTGCTGGGCTTCGCGAAGGTCTTCGGCAAGGAGCTCGGCGGCGCGGATTCGGAGTTGGGTTTCGGCGTTCTCGATGAGGCTTTCGGCGCGGCTGAGCGCATCGAGATGACGGCGGCGAGCGATGAAGGCGTCGTTGGCCTCGCTGTCGTAGCCCATCGAGGCTTTGAGGTGTCTCCTAAGGTGTTCGATGCCTTCGCCGGTTTTGGCGGAGAGATACACGGCGGGGCCGCTCCGTGCTTCGGCGAAGCCGGCCGGCTTTCCGGTGAGATCGATCTTGTTGTAGACACGGGTGAGCGGAATACCGGCGGGCAGGCCTTGGAGCAGACTTTCCCCTTCGTCCGGCGTGCGATCGTCGATCATGAGCAATATTCGGTCGGCCCGGTGAATTTCGTCTCGGGCTCTTCGTATGCCCTCGCGTTCGACCACATCTTCGCTGTCGCGGAGGCCAGCGGTATCCACCAGGTGCAGGGGCATGCCGTCGATCTGGATGTGTTCGCGCAGGGTGTCGCGGGTGGTGCCGGCGATTTCGGTGACGATGGCCGCCTCGCGTCCCGCCAGTTGGTTGAGGAGGCTGGATTTCCCGGCATTGGGACGGCCGGCGATGACGACGGTCATGCCTTCGCGCAAGAGGCAGCCTTGCCGGGCGGACTGGCGGATGCGTCGGAGCGTCGCCAAGAGTTCCGCGAGCTTCTCGGCGATATGCCCTTCGGACAGAAAATCGATCTCTTCGTCGACAAAGTCGATGGACGCTTCCACGTACAGCCGCAGTTCGATCAGGGCTTCGACGAGCTGGTGGATGCGGATCGAGAATTCCCCCTGGAGCGAGCGTTGGGCGGAGCGGGCGGCCTGCTCGGTGGTGCTTTCGATCAGGTCGGCGATGGCTTCCGCCTGGGCAAGATCGATTTTGTCGTTGAGGAAGGCCCGTTCGCTGAATTCTCCGGGGCGCGCCGGGCGGACGCCCAGGTCCAGGATGCGGCGCAGCAGCAAGTCGAGCACGACCGGGCCGCCGTGCGCGTGCAGTTCGAGGACATCTTCGCCGGTGAAGGAGTGGGGCGACGGAAAGTACAAGGCCAATCCCGTGTCGAGAACCGAACCGTCCCGGTCATGGAAGTGGCCGTAGTGGGCGTGGCGCGGTTCGAGCTCTTTTCGTAGAACCGCATGCATCAGGGCGGGAACGGCATTGCCGGAGACGCGGATCACGCCGATGCCGCCTCGGCCGGGGGGCGTTGCGATGGCGCCGATGGTGTCGCGCGATAGTGTGTTCATGGCGTGGATTCCGGAAAAAGCGTTCGCTCCGGATCGGGGCGGAAAAGCGGGCGCATCGCGCCCTTGCAGGGCGAAGGAGCGGCAGGGCGGCGGAGCCGGCCCTGCCGTGCGGGAGATCGCGCTAGGCTTATGCGCTCCTTTCGATCTGCCGGGTGATGTGCCACTGCTGAAGGATGGACAGGATGTTGTTGACCACCCAGTAAAGCACGAGTCCGGACGGGAAAAAGGCGAAGAAGCCGGTGAATATGACCGGGAAGAACTGCATCACCTTGGCTTGTACCGGATCGGCCGGCGGCGGATTGAGCTTCTGCTGGATGAACATGGAGACGCCCATGATCAGCGGAAGAATGAAGTAGGGGTCCTTGGAGGAAAGATCGTTCAGCCACAGCGCGAACGGGGCCTGGCGCATCTCCACGGCTTCGATCAGCACCCAGTACAGTGCGATGAACACGGGAATCTGGACCAGGATCGGCAAGCAGCCTCCGAGGGGGTTGACCTTTTCCTTGCGGTACAACTCCATCATCGCCATGTTGAACTTCTGCTTGTCGTCGGCATGACGTTCCTTCAACTGCTGTAGCTTGGGCTGAAGCTTCCGCATTCTGGCCATGGAGCGGTAGCTGGCTTGCGACAGCTTGTAGAACAGGGCCTTGAGGGTAATGGTGACGAACACGATCGCCCATCCCCAGTTGTTGAAGATTTTGTGGAATTGCTCGAGGAGCCAGAAGATGGGCTTGGCGACGATGGTCAGCCCACCGTAATCGACCGTGAGGTCCAGGCCCGGCGCGGTTTGCTCCAATACGCGCTGGAGCTTGGGGCCGGCGAACAAGTTGGCCTTGAAGACTTTTTCCTCGCCGGCTTTGACTTCCAGCGCGGGCGAATAGGTTCCGATGACGAAGTGGTTGTCGGAAAGGGCCTTGGTGTAGTAGTTGTGCTCTTCGCCCGGCAGCGGAATCCAGGCCGCGAGGAAGTAATGTTGAATCATGGCGATCCAGCCGTCCTTGGATTTCCGGTTCAGGTTCGAATCCGCCATGTCCTCGAACGTGATCTTTTCGTATTTTTCTTCCGGAGTGTACAAAACGCCGCCGGTATAGGTCCGGACGAAAGCGTCCTGATCCTTGTTTTCGGGATTCTTGCGCTGCAACTGAACGTATTGGCGTCCCTTCCATTCGGTTCCCGACTGGTTGGTGACCTGCTGCTCCAATCCGATCAGGTAGCTGCCCTTGGTGAAGACCAAAGTCTTGGTGACGGTGATGCCCTTGCCGTTGGACCAGGTGAACGGTACGCGAAGAGTATCCTGGCCGTCGGCCAGCTTGTAGGCAGCGGCTTCGGTCTGCCAAGCGGTGTGATGCGTGGGGGCAAGCGTCTCTTCTCCGAGGAAGCCGCTCTGCGCGACGAAAAAGTGGTTTTCGTCGTTGAGCAGGCGGACCGGCTGATCGGGGTGATCCTTGCTCTGGGGATAGCCGAGCAGGTCGAGAATGCGCAAATCGCCGCCCAGCGTGTCGACTTCCGCGCGCACGACATCGGTGGTAATGCTGACGCGCCGATGTCCGGCCCCTGCGGCGGAGGGTTCGGCCTTCCTGGCGACGTCGTCGACACCTCGGGCGGATTCGGGCACATCGCCCGCGGCCGCCGGCGGGGTCGATTCGGACTGGGCCGTGGGTTCGGGTTTTGGCCCGTAATCCACCTGCCATTGTTGCCACAGCATGAAGCTGAGAAATATCAAGAAGACGAAGAGAACGAACCTTAAATTATCCATTCTTATTTTCCGAATTGTTCTGGGACGGGATCAACACCGCCTTCGTGCCAGGGGTGGCATTTCAGCAGTCGCCTCACGGCAAGATAGGAGCCACGCAAAGTTCCGAACCGCCGGATGGCGGTCAAGGCGTAGCTGGAGCATGTCGGGTGGAAACGGCAATGCTGCCCCACCCAAGGGCTAATCAGGTACTGATAGAGTTTGATGAGGAAGACCAAGACGGCTTGCATCGCCTCACCAGGTTTTCCCAGTGCTTGTGCAATGAGCTTCGGATTGTTTCATGGTCTGCCTGAATTGCGGCGCTGCGCGCCATCACCACAACATCGAGTCCGCCGAGCAGCGGCTGCCGCAGGCGAAAACTTTCGCGGATGAGGCGCTTGATGCGGTTGCGATCGGCGGCGTTACGGATTTGTCGTCTGGCGATAGCCAACCCGAGACGCGGATGATTCCTGCCGTTGGTTCGCGCGAGCACGGTTAAGTATTGGTCTGCGGACTTGCAGGGCTGCTCGAAGACGCGCTGGAAATCGACGGCGGTACTTAAGCGGCGCGTTCGGGGGAAGCCGTAGCGAGGCGACGCCAAACGTCAGACGGTAAGCCGTTTGCGGCCCTTGGCGCGGCGCGCATTCAAAACCAAACGTCCGCCGCGGGTTTTCATGCGTGCGCGAAAGCCGTGGGTACGGACGCGTTTTATCTTGCTGGGCTGATAGGTTCTTTTCATGGTGTACCTGCTGAATTCCGCAAAGAAAATACAAAGCTATGCATGCTAATTCACAGGCGATGCTCTGTCAATGCTGTGGATAAGTCGGCTCTTGCGGTATGATAATGAATTCCGTTAAAGCGCTCACGCATTCATCGCCTATGCCTTATGTCCTATTCCTCGAGCACAATAAGGGAGTTGCACAATGAGCGCGCTGTGGAATCAGTGCATGAGCAAGCTGGAGGGGGAGCTGCCGCCGCAGCAGTTCAATACGTGGATCAGGCCCCTGCAAGCCGTCGAAAATGGTTCGGAGCTGAAACTCCTGGCCCCAAACCGCTTTGTGCTCGATTGGGTAAAGCAGCATTTTATCGGCAAGATCGAAGAAGTTCTATCGGATCAGAAGATTCAGCCGCGCCCGCACGTCGTTCTGGAAATCGGCACGAGAAAACAGCAGGAGGCGTCTCCCGTCGCGCCGGCGCTCAAAAAGCCGTCCGGCGTCAAGAAAGGGCTTCCCAACAACCTTAACACGGCTTTTACTTTCGACAGCTTCGTCGAGGGCAAATCCAACCAGCTGGCCAAGGCCGCGTCGATACAGGTGGCCCAGAATGTCGGGCGGGCCTACAACCCCTTGTTTATTTATGGCGGCGTCGGTCTCGGCAAGACCCATCTGATGCACGCCATCGGAAACGAAATTCTCCGGGCGAACGCCTCGGCCAACATCGTCTACCTGCATTCGGAGCGCTTCGTCTCGGATATGGTGAAGGCGTTGCAGCATAACGCGATCGGCGCGTTCAAGGAGTATTACCGGACGGTCGATGCCTTGCTGATCGACGATATTCAGTTTTTCGCCGGCAAGGAGCGCTCTCAGGAAGAGTTTTTTCATACCTTCAACAGCCTCCTCGAAAACAAGCACCAGGTGGTGTTGACCTGCGACCGCTATCCCAAGGAAATCAAGGGACTTGAGGAGCGATTGAAGTCGCGTTTCGGGTGGGGGCTTCCGGTGGCCATAGAGCCGCCGGATCTGGAAACCCGAGTGGCCATTCTGATGAGCAAGGCGCAACATGCCGGCGCCGATCTGTCGCCGGAAGTGGCTTTTTTCATCGGCAAGCGGATTCGTTCGAACATCCGCGAGCTGGAAGGGGCCTTGCGTCGGGTCATCGCCAATTCCCATTTCACCGGCAAGCCGATCACGCTGGAATTCGCGAAGGAAGCGCTGCGGGACTTGATCGCGCTTCAGGATCGGATGATCAACGTGGAAAACATCCAGAAGACGGTCGCGGAGTATTACAAGATCCGGGTGGCCGATCTCCTGGCGAACAAGCGTACCCGCTCGGTGACGCGCCCCCGGCAAATCGCGATGGCGCTGGCGAAAGAGCTGACCAATCATAGTTTGCCGGAGATCGGCCAGCAGTTCGGCGGACGGGATCATACGACGGTTTTGCACGCGTGCCGGAAGGTTCAGGAGCTAAAGGAAAGCGACAGCAAGTTCGCCGAAGATTATTCGAACCTCATGCGCACGCTGTCGAATTGATGACCGTGGAGTCCCGGTTCGGGAAGGCGGCTTTTTTTGTTCAACGAATTCCGTATCAACCCATGAGCTTACTATGAAGTTCACCATCACCCGCGAGAATTTGCTGACGCCGTTGCAACAGGTGGTCGGCGTCGTCGAGCGGCGCCAGACACTACCCATTCTGTCCAACGTCCTTTTGAAGCTGTCCGACGAGTCTTTGGAGTTGACCGGCACGGATTTGGAAGTCCAGTTGGTGACCAAGGCGGCGGTGGAGGGCGGCGATCCGGGTGCGGTTACGGTGCCGGCGCGCAAGTTCCTGGATATTTGCCGCCTCTTGCCGGACCGAAGCATGGTGAACATCGAGTGCCGGCAGGAAAAATTCGCTATCCAGTGCGGGTCCAGCCGTTTCAACCTGAGCACCCTGCCTGCGGAAAATTATCCGGAATTCGATGCGGGCACGCCGGAAGTCGAGGTTTCCGTCCCCCGCAACTGCTTGAGGCGCGCGCTTGAAAAGACCGTCTTCGCGATGGCGCAGCAGGACGTCCGCTATTACCTGAACGGATTGTTGCTGGATCTGGGCGGCCAGGTGCTTCGGGCGGTTTCTTCGGACGGGCATCGTCTTGCTTTTTTCGAGGCGACGCTGGAAACCGGTCCGGTGGAGAGCCGGCAGATCATCGTTCCGAGAAAGGGCGTTCTGGAGTTGAACCGTCTGTTGGGCGAGGGCGAGGATGCGGTGTCCATTCAAATTGCACCCAACAACCTGCGCGTGGATCTTGGCGCGGTCAGTTTTGCCGCCAAGCTGATCGAAGGAAGATTCCCGGACTATCAGCGCGTGATGCCGCGCGAGTTGACGCGGGTGGTCCTGGTCGACAAGGCGGCTTTCAAAGGAGCTTTGACGCGCGTCTCGGTGTTGTCGAACGAGAAATACCGCGGCGTCAGCATGGAGGTCGGCGCCGACGGCGCCATGTGCCTCAAGGCCCAGAATCCGGAACACGAGGAGGCCGAGGAAAGATTCCCGGTCGAACTGGAAGGCGAGGACATTTCGGTCGGGTTCAACGCGTCGTATCTTCTGGACGCGATCAACAACGTGGATTCCGAACGTGTCAAGTTGTCGTTCACCGAGAGCGGCAACAGTTGCTTGATCGAGGATTGCGAAGACGGGCAGTTCAAGTTCATCGTCATGCCCATGCGTCTTTAGCGTGGGGCATTCTTCGCCTGCCGGATATGGCGCGATTGCGGGCTGATCCGTGCTTGACGTTATGGGCGAGCGGGACCGCGTATGAGTCTGGTCAGAATCGAGGCCCATGATGTACGCAACATCGAATCCGCCGCGATAGAGCCGTCCCCGCGCCTCAACTTTATCGTCGGCCCCAATGCCAGCGGAAAAACCTCCTTGCTCGAGGCGGTTTATTTGCTGGGGCGGGCGCGCTCGTTTCGTACCGCACAGCTCGGTCAGACCATCCGTTTCGGGCAGAGCGGATTAATGGTGACCGGAAGAATCGAAAGCGATCCGGGCATCGCTATTCCCATCGGCATCCGCATCGGAAGGAATGAGCGAGAGATTCATCTCGCGGGCAGAAAGATTCATTCCAGCGCCGAACTGATACGGGCGTTTCCGGTCCTCGTCATTCAGCCGGCGAGCGGCGCCTTGCTCGAAGGCGCTCCGAAGCACCGGCGCCAGTTTCTCGACTGGGGCGTGTTTCATATCGAGGAGTCCTATCTCGACTGTTGGCGGCGCTATGCCAAGGCATTGAGCCAGCGCAATATCCTGCTGCGGGAAAAACGCCTTCGCGACATCGACCTGTGGAGCCGGGAAGTGGCGCGGTACGGTACAATAATAGAAAGCGCGCGCGAACGTTATTCGGAGAGACTTAGACCCTTTTTTTTACAAAGCGCCGCGCAATTTTTTGCCGGCTTTAAGCTCGACCTGCACCTGCACTCGGGGTGGAACAAGAACAAAACTCTGGAGGCGGCGTTGCAGGAGGATGTCGCATCGGACATTCGCCTTGGACATACGCAATCGGGTCCTCACAAGGGCGACTTCTCGATTACGCTGGACGGCCGTCCGGCAAAAGCTTATCTCTCCCGCGGCCAGATGAAGCTTTTGGTTTACGCGCTTTTGCTGGCTCAGTCCCTTTTGATGGAGGAGAGCGGCGGCATGAGCGCGTGCGTACTGGTTGACGATGTGGCGTCCGAGTTGGACGAAAACAATAAAAACAGGCTTCTCGGTTTTTTGAGGGAGCGGCGCACCCAGTTTTTCATTACCGCCACCACGGAGGAAATCATCAAAGAGGCCGTTGACGATGCCGCGGTGTTCCACGTGGAACATGGGCAAGTAAAGCAAGCGTGAATTAAAAAATGAGCATGACCAAACTCGCTAACGATTATGACAGCTCCGCCATTAAGGTCCTGAAAGGGCTCGATGCCGTCCGCAAGCGTCCCGGTATGTACATCGGCGATACCGATGACGGCTCCGGGCTTCACCATATGGTATTCGAGGTCGTGGACAACTCGATCGACGAGGCTTTGGCCGGCCATTGCAAGACGGTCCGAGTCATCGTTCATAGCGACGAGTCGGTGACCGTGACGGATGACGGCCGGGGGATTCCGGTCGACATTCACGAAGAGGAGGGACGCTCCGCCGCCGAGGTCATCATGACGGTGTTGCATGCCGGCGGGAAATTCGACGACAACGCCTATAAGGTTTCCGGCGGGCTTCACGGCGTCGGCGTCTCGGTGGTGAATGCGCTGTCCGAGCATTTGGTTCTGGAAATTCAGCGCGGCGGCAAGCGCTATCGCCAGGAGTACCGAGACGGCGAGCCGCAGGCCCCGCTCGCGGAGACGGGCGAGGCGGAAGGAACCGGCACAACGATTCGCTTCAAGCCGAGTCCCGCCATTTTCAGCAACATCGAGTTTCACTACGAAATCCTGGCCAAGCGCCTCCGCGAACTCTCGTTCCTGAATTCCGGGGTTCGAATTTCGCTGGAGGACGAACGCACCGGAAAAAGCGATGTCTTCGAGTTCGAAGGCGGGATCCGCGCTTTCGTCGAACATCTCAACAAGAACAAGACACCCTTGTTCGACAAGGTGTTTTACTTCCAAACGGAAAAGGACGGCACCGGGGTAGAGGTCGCCATGCAATGGAACGACTCCTACCAGGAAAACATTTTCTGTTTCACCAACAACATCCCGCAGCGAGACGGAGGCACCCATCTGGCCGGGTTCCGCGCGGCGCTGACGCGGACGCTCAACCAATACATCGAAGACCAGGGCTTGCTGAAGAAGCAAAAGATCGCCACCTCGGGCGACGATGCGCGCGAGGGCTTGACGGCGGTACTCTCGGTGAAGGTGCCTGATCCCAAATTCTCGTCCCAGACCAAGGACAAGCTCGTTTCGTCCGAGGTCAAGCCGGTTGTCGAGTCGGCCATGGGCGAAAAGTTCCAGGACTTTCTGCTGGAAAATCCCCCGGTGGCGCGGTTGATCGCCAACAAGATGATCGACGCGGCGCGCGCCCGCGAGGCGGCACGCAAGGCACGGGAAATGACGCGGCGGAAGACAGCGCTGGATATCGCCGGGCTACCCGGCAAGCTGGCCGACTGCCAGGAGCGCGACCCGACCTTGTCGGAACTGTTCATCGTCGAGGGCGATTCCGCCGGCGGCTCCGCCAAGCAGGGCCGGGATCGCCGCACGCAGGCGATACTTCCGCTCAAGGGCAAGATCCTCAACGTGGAGCGGGCCCGGTTCGACAAGATGCTTTCTTCGGAGGAGGTCGGTACCCTGATTACCGCGCTCGGTTGCGGCATCGGACGGGAGGAATACGATCCGAACAAGCTTCGTTACCATCGCATCATCATCATGACCGATGCGGATATCGACGGTTCTCACATACGGACGCTGCTGCTGACGTTCTTCTATCGGCAGATGCCGGAACTGATCGAGCGGGGCCATATCTATATCGCCCAGCCGCCGCTCTACAAGGTCAAGAAAGGCAAGCAGGAGCAATATGTAAAAGACGATACGGAGCTCGATAACTACCTGTTGCAGTTGGCTCTCGACAAGACCCGCCTACATATCGATGAAACGACGCCCTCGATACAGGGGCAGGGCCTGGAGCAGCTTGCAAGGGAATATTTGAGCGTTCAGGCCCTGATCGAGCGCCTCGCCCATCGCTACGACGAGACTTTGCTCAATCTTCTGATCGATCATCCGGTTTTGGATGCCGCAACCATGGCCGACCATGAGGCATGCAAGGCGTGGTTTGCGGCCTTGGCAGAGCGGTTGAACGCCAGCGAACGGCGTTCGACCTTCGCCGTCGCCCTGGAATTTGCGAGCCAAGGCGACGAGTTCCGCGCACATGTAAGCAAGCGCCTGCACGGCGTGCACAAAACCTTCGATATCGGCTCGGGATTTTTCGGGAGTGGCGACTACAAACGCCTTATCTCGTTCGGGCACAAGATCGGAGGATTGTTCGGCGAAAATTCCTTCATCGCCGCCGACGACAAACGGGAGCGGATACGGAGCTTCAAGGAAGCCTTCGAATGGATGATGACGGAGGCAAAGAAAGGCCAGCACATCCAGCGGTATAAGGGACTCGGGGAGATGAATCCCGAGCAGCTTTGGGAGACGACACTCGATTCGAATACCCGCCGCTTGCTTCAGGTGAAAATCGAGGACGCCATCGCCGCCGACGAGGTCTTCACCACGCTGATGGGCGATCAGGTGGAGCCCAGGCGCGACTTCATCGAGAAGAATGCGTTGGAAGTGGCGAACCTGGATATTTGACGCCGCTCGGTACGGAAAAAACGGGAACCCTCACCCGTCAACGAAGGCTCCGCAAGGAGCCTTCTTTTTTGGCGTGCCGCCTCGGTGCTCACGGGCGAGCGCGTTCAGTCCGCACCGCTCTCGTTGTTTCACGTGGAACATTAAACCTAGAAACGGCAGTTGGACGCGCCCGAGTGTGCGGCGGGCGGGTCGGATGGCAAGGCGCGACGCCGCCGCGGGGCAATCTCTCGCAAGAAGGGTCGCGACTAAAGCGACCGTTTGCGATTGAAGGAGCAACGCCGCCAGACGGCCCGCCGTGCAACCGAGTGCGTAGCGCCTTCACCCCAAAGGTGAGGTCCGTGCCACGCAGGACGTTCGGGATTCATCGGGCTTTTCCGGTGCAGCGGTCAACCGCCGTTTTCTAGGTTAAAGATAGTCCTTTTCGCTCTTCCGAAGATCGTTCGGCTACCGGTCGGGGTATACTCTCAACCTGGCCCGGTTTTCCGGTCGCACGTATACGAATCCGTCTGCACGAATAAATCCGAACCCAATTTGCGGAGAAACAGCCTAATGTTGCCATATCCTTCCATCGATCCAGTGGCCATCAGCATCGGTCCCCTGAAGATTCACTGGTACGGGCTGATGTACGTCATCGGCATCGGCGGCGCGTGGTGGCTGGCTCGCCGAAAAGCGAAAGAACCGGGCTTTCCCTGGACCGCATCCCAGGTGGAGGACCTTATCTTTTATACGGCACTCGGATTGGTGATCGGCGGCCGGGTGGGATACATGCTGTTCTACAACTTCCCGGCTTTCATCCAAGATCCTTTTATGCTGTTCAGAGTATGGGAAGGCGGAATGGCTTTTCACGGCGGCTTGCTGGGCGCCCTTGCCGCCATGTGGATTTTCGCACGAAAACAGAACAGTTCGTTTTTCCAGGTCACCGATTTTATCGCCCCGTTGGTGCCTATCGGCCTATTTACGGGCCGAATCGGCAATTTCATCAACGGAGAGCTTTGGGGAAAACCTACCGATGTGCCCTGGGCGATGGTTTTTCCGGGCGCGGGCCCTGAGCCGCGCCATCCCTCCCAGCTGTACGAGGCGTCTCTCGAAGGCATCGTCCTCTTCGCCGCGCTGCACTGGTTCAGCCGCCTGTCGCCGCCAAGAATGACGGTGAGCGGATTGTTTCTGCTGCTCTACGGGATTTTCCGCTTCACGCTCGAGTTCCTGCGGCTGCCGGACGCACACATCGGTTATCTCGCCTTCGGGTGGCTGACCATGGGACAGGTTTTGAGCGTTCCCATGATAGCGCTCGGTATCCTCCTTATCGTTTTGGCCTATCGTCACCCGACGGCGTCCGTCCAAGGGACGGACACTCCCTGACCATCCGAATGCCAACCATGACGCCGCATCCTGAAGAGCAGTACCTAACGTTGCTTCGAAAGCTGATAACCGAAGGGGATGAACGTATCGACCGAACCGGAGTCGGAACGCGCGCCCTGTTCGGCTACACGATGCGTTTCGATCTGGCGGCGGGATTCCCGCTGTTCACCACCAAGCGGATCTTCTGGCGAACTGCCTTCAAGGAGCTTTTGTGGATGCTCTCGGGAGGCCGGAACATCCGCGAGCTGCTAGAGCAGAACGTGCGTATCTGGACCGACTGGCCGTTGAAAAAATACCGGATTGCGACAGACGAATCGATAAGTCAGGAGGAATTCGAGCAACGCATCCTGAACGACGCCGATTTCGCCGCGCGCTGGGGCGACCTGGGGCCGGTGTATGGGCATCAATGGCGCCGCTGGCGGGGCTACGACGGGAAAGAGATCGACCAGGTGCTGGAACTGGTCAACGGACTGAAGAATAATCCGGCCTCGCGCCGCCTGCTGTTCGAGGGGTGGAATGTAGCCGAGCTGGAGGAGATGGCGCTTCCGCCATGCCACAAAACCTATCAATTCTTCGTTTGCCAGGCCACCCATACCCTGTCCGGGGCTTTGATGCAGCGCTCGGCCGACGCCTATTTGGGCCTGGGCTGGAACATCGCCAATCTCGCCCTGCTGACCCATCTTCTCGCCGATCAATGCGGTTATGCTCCGGGCGAGATCGTCTGGTTCGGTTGCGACGTTCACCTTTACCTGAATCATGTCCCGCAGGCGCAACTTCAGATCGAACGAGAGCCGCGTCCGCTTCCGAGGCTGCGCATCAGGCGCAAGGCGGCCGATCTATTCGGCTATCGAATCGAAGATTTCGAGCTGGAGGGCTACGACCCCCACCCGCACATCCCTGCCGAGGTGGCGGTTTAGTGGTAATTTTGGATTGTTTCGGCGGGGAGCGTTTAAACGATTCGAGCCGGCGCGAAGCGCTGTTTCGCCGTAGCGAAGATCATCGCCGTTGCCGGATCAGCGGGCTCCAATGCCCGTGCGTGGCAAGTTCTGATCCAGGACGTCCGATAACGGATGCAAGCCGTCCTGCTTTCCGGCGGTTCCCTTGTCGTCTACGATGGCGTTCTCATCGGCCGGCTCTCCGACGACGAGCGGCAGTCTGACCACGAATTCGCTCCCTTGACCGGGGCCCGCGCTGGAGGCCTCAATGCTTCCGCCGTGCATTTCGACCAACTTCCGCACCAAGGTCAGACCGATTCCGAGGCCGCCCTGGGAGCGGTCCAACGAGCGTTCCGCCTGCGTGAAGAGATCGAACACGTGGGGCAGGAGTTCCGCGGAAATGCCGATCCCGTTGTCCTTCACGGACACCGCGACTTCCCTCGAATTCGGGACGGCCTTCAGTTGGATGTAGCCGCCGTTGGGCGTGTATTTGGCCGCATTGTTCAAGAGATTGGTGAATACCTGAACCAGCCGGACCGAATCCCCTCTGAGCAGCACGGGTTCTGCGGGAGATGAGATCGAAAGCCGGTGCTGCTGCGATTCGATGATGGCTTCGGTCGCTTCGACTGCGCGTTCGATGAGGCGGGAAAGCTCTACTGGTTCGTTTTTCAGCGTGATTTTGCCGCGGGTGATGCGCGACACATCCAGAAGATCGTCGACCAGATGCACCAAATGCTTGATCTGGCGATCGATCATGTCCTTAACCCAAAGCAAGCGGGGATCGGTCGGGTTCAGCAATCCCATCACCTGAACCGCATTGCGGATGGGGGCCAAGGGGTTGCGCAATTCGTGGGAAAGCATGGCCAGGAATTCGTTCTTGCGCCTGTCCGCCGTCTCCAGAGCATCCTGGACCCGGACCAGTTCATCGATGTCGGAACAGGTTCCGAACCACTTGGTCACCTGGCTGTTCTCGTCGCGAATGGGCCGGGCGCGAACCTGGAACCACTGGTAAGATCCTTCCGCCAACCGAAGGCGATACTTAGCCTGAAATGGCTCTCCCGTTTTCACCGCCTGCTGCCACCGCAGCCTCGTTCTTTCCTCGTCATCCGGATGTATGGCCGCTGCCCAACCCGCGCTCTCCGAGTCCGGCGCCACGCTCGTGTATTCATAGAACCGTGGGCTGATATAGTCGATAACGCCCTCCGAATCGCTGGTAAACAGAATATCCGGCACGGTTTCGGCCATGGCGCGGAAGCGCCCCTCGCTCTCTCTGAGTGCGGTCTCGGCCCATTTACGCTCGGTAATATCGCGTATGATTCCGGTGAATTTTCTTTCCCCGCCGATCTGCATTTCGCTGACGGTGAGTTCCGCCGGAAAAACCGCTCCGCTTTTGTGCTGAACCTCGACATCGCGCCGGAGGCAGATAATCGTGTTCCGCTCCGCGCCAAGACAACGCTCGAAAAAACCGTCGTGCAACTCGCGCCGGGATGACGGCATCAGAACCCGGATGTTTTGCCCGATGACCTCCTCGGCGGTATAACCGAACAACAGCTCGGCGGCGCCGTTGAAAAGCTCGATGCAGCCCGCGCTATCGGTGGTGATAATGCCATCGACGGCTGTGGTGATAATGCTTTGGAGCCTTTCTTCACTGGACTTCAGGGCGGCGGTGCGCTCCTCGACGCGTTGCTCCAGTTGCTCGTAGGCTTCGTGTAGCGCGGCTTCGGCCGATTTGCGCCTGGCGATTTCAGCCTCCAGGCGAGCATTTTGTTCCATCAGATCGGCAGTACGGGCCGCGACCTGGTTCTCTAGGTCGCAGAGTATTTGTTCCAGCTGCTTTTTGGTCTCGCGTTTCTCCAGCAAGGCCGCCAGAAAGTTGGCCGCGTTGACGATATAAGGGACATAAGACGCGAGCGCCCGCGCATTCTCGATTCCGAGGATCAAGAAGCCGTACAGTTTCGTGGCCGTGCGCAACGGGATGCACTCGCGCTCGGTATCGGGAACGGCGCTACAGCGCTTGAGCCCAATCGGAGGCGTGCCGCGGGCGCAGTGATCGCACGCCGCGAAGCGAACGGCTTCCGGCAGTTCGGGCACGAAGGTTCCGCAAAAGCAGAAACGGACATCCTCGATGCCGGGAATGTCGCGCAATGCGCGACAAAGGAATGCCGCCTGTTCTTCCTTGGCGGACAAAATCCCGAGAGTCTGCTGTACGATCAGCAGTTTCCCCAGGATTTCGGGCTGCGGCTGAAGGGCGGCCGTTTCCGGGTTCGTCATGGCGCTATTTCCACCGGCAGGCGGAGAAGGAAAGCTGGCTCGACATCACGCGGGAGCGAAAAGCAGACAACGTTGTGGGCGCGAAAGCGACCGGACGCTTTGGTTAACGGTCACCCGAGGCCCTGAGCCGGGGCAGGTATTGCTCGGGCGCTTCGTAATAGGGATTGTGCAGAACTTGCCCCCGAACGATCATCAGGGGATGAACCCGAAGAATCTCGTATAGGCTGGCGCCGCCCAGCCGATTGGCGTCGTACTGGCAAATGATGCTGCTGAAAGGAACATCGTTTATGACGACGTTGAGCATGGCTTCGTATTCGAACCAGCGCTCCAGTCCCGGATGATCATTGCAGGTCCAGCCGGTCTCGCCCGTCGCCCGCACGCCCAAAAAGCCTTCACGAATACTCTGGCGGTACATCGATCGCCACATGTCGATCATTCGTTCCGGCAGAAAGGCGCCGTCGGGGCAATAAGTTTTCTCCGCTTCTCTTACAACGAGCTGGCCAGGCCGCAGGTGATCGGGTAAATGGATTCCAAATTTTGCGATATAGTGTTCAAGCTCGTCGCCGGACGACACATCCGCCAAATAGGCGACTCTTTCTCCGGACATCAGACCTCTCTCGACGAATTGCGCCATCGTGCGGGAATGTTCATCCTCGTCCGTGTAGATGTAACAGAGATGACCGCCGGGAGGGAAAGACCGATCGGTGAGGCCGAACGCTACATCCGTTTGTTGTTCAAAACACATAAGCTTTTTCCTGGCGCATTGTGTCCGATGTAAATCAATGCTAACGCAACTCTTTAGTCAGAAAAAGGCCGCCGCGACACGCTTGTGCTCACCTGGGTCGGATAGCGCGAATATTGAAAGGCGCCATGATTGACCCGGAACGATGCCTTGGGTTCCCGGCCGCAGTCGGCCCTTGTATTCATTCTTCAAACCGTATCCAGACCAGGGAGGAACCATGAACAACGTACTCTTCGAACCTTATTCATTGGGGCGCCATGCCCTGAAAAACCGAATCGTGATGGCGCCCCTGACGCGCTGCCGGGCCGGCCAGCCGGGAAATGTGCCCACCGATCTCAATGCACGCTATTACGCCCAGCGCGCATCCGCCGGACTCATCGTTTCAGAGGCGACCCAGGTCTCTCGGCAAGGCCAGGGTTATGCCTGGACGCCCGGTATTCACACTCCCGAGCAGGTCATCGGCTGGCGTTCCGTGGCCGATGCAGTCCACCGGGCCGGCGGCCTGATTTTCATGCAGCTATGGCACGTGGGCCGAATTTCGCACCCGGCGTTGCAGCCGGATGGCCAATTTCCGGTGGCGCCTTCGGCGATTCGGCCATCGGGTACGGCTTTTATCGTCAACGAACGGGGAGAAGGCGAAATGGTCCCCTTCGTAACGCCGAGGGCGCTGGCAACCGAGGAAATACCCGGTATCGTCAAGCAGTACGCACATGGCGCGAGCAATGCCCTCGAAGCCGGTATGGACGGCGTCGAAATTCACGCCGCCAACGGCTACCTGTTGGACCAATTTCTCAATACAAGTTCAAACCATCGCACCGACGATTACGGCGGCCCGGTTGAAAACCGCACCCGATTGCTGATGGAAGTGGTGGAGGCCGTGTGTCGGATATGGGGATCGCAGCGGGTCGGTGTCCGCTTGTCGCCGCTCGGCACGTTTAACGACATGGGCGACGACAATCCGGAAGAGCTTTTCGGTTACGTCGCCGAACAGCTGAACCATTTCAATCTCGCTTATCTTCATCTTGTCGAGCCCGAGATGGCCCGCGATCCCGCGTCCCCGGCATTCGACCCGCGCGGGCCGGCGATGATGACGCTGATCCGCGAGAAATACCAGGGCACGCTGATCGTCTGCGGCGGATACGACCATGCCAGGGCCGTGGCTTGTCTTGAGGAAAAGCGGGCGGACTTGGTGGCGTTCGGACGCCTGTTCATCGCCAATCCCGACCTTCCGGAGCGCTTTCGGCGGAATGCCGGGCTGAACCCGCCGGATGAATCGACCTACTACGGCGGCGGCGCTAAGGGGTATGTGGATTATCCGACGCTGAAGCCGCTTAGGGGCGAGGAGCCGATGTCTATCGCCAATGGACCGGAAAACAGCTGACCTATGAAGATTTCCCTGATTGTGGCCATGGGCGAAAACCGGGCGATCGGCGTGGATAACCGGATGCCCTGGCATCTGTCCGCGGACCTCAAGCATTTCCGAAAGATCACCATGGGAAAACCCCTGATCATGGGCCGCAGGACCCACGAATCCATCGGCCGACCGCTGCCGGGCCGGAAGAACATCGTGCTTACCTCCGACCGGGGGTACGCCGCTCCGGGCTGCGCGGTGGTACATACGCTCGCGGACGCGCTTAATGAGGCCGACGCGGACGAAGCCATGATCATCGGCGGCGCGATCTTGTACAAGGAGCTCTTGCCGAAAGCCGACCGGTTGTATCTCACGCTTATTCACCGCGAGTTCGCGGGCGATACCTTTTTTCCGGAATTCGAGTGGAAGGAATGGAGCGAAGTCGAGCGCCTCGACGTGGAGGACGATCCGGACAGCGGCCTGAGCTACAGCTTCCTGGTGCTCGAAAGGCAAACGCCGCATTCCGGAGAAGAGAGGGAGCGGCGGGCTCCCGCGTGAAAAGGACCGGGCGGTGTGTACGCCTCGGCCCCGTTTCCGATCCCGGTTAGGATTCCTCCCGCAGCCAATGCCCCGATTTTCCGCCCGCCTTTTCGAGCAGGCGGACCGACTGAATGGTCATTCCGCGGTCCACCGCCTTGCACATGTCGTAAACGGTGAGGAGCGCCACCTGCACGGCGGTGAGCGCTTCCATTTCGACCCCGGTTTGCCCGACCGTCTTGACCGTGACTTCGCAGCGCACGCGCCGGCGTTCGAGCTCCGGTTCCAGGATCACGTCCACGTTCGTGATCGCGATCGGATGGCAGAGCGGGATCAACTCGGCGGTCTTCTTGCTGGCCATGATGCCGGCGATGCGCGCGATGCCCAACACATCGCCCTTCTTGTGACCGCCTTGCGCGATCAAATCCAGGGTCTCGCGGCGCATCTCGATGTAGCCTTCGGCGACCGCTACCCGCCGAGTGGACGGTTTGCCTCCGACATCGACCATGTGGGCGGCGCCCGATTCGTTGAAATGAGTAAGTTTGCTCATGCTGCGCTAGCCTGAAGTTGGAGTGACGGTATTATCCTAGAAACGGCAGTTGACCGCTTAGATGGAATAAAAAAGCCCTATGAATTCCGACCGTTCTGTCTTCTACCGATTTCACCACTTGGGGTGCGTCCAACTGCCGTTTCTAGGATCATAGAACTCCGACGAACAACTTCGCGGGCGCGGAGAGAGAACCATGAGCCAAGCCATAGCCGATCTATTCAAACGAATCACCTGCGGCGTCTACGTCATCGGCGTCGCGGCCGAAGGCCGGCGCAACGCGTTTACCGCGGCCTGGGTCATGCCCGTATCCTTCGACCCCCTGCTGCTGGCGCTGAGCGTCAATCCCCGTCATTCGTCTTATGAACTGCTGAAGCGGGGCGGGTCGTTTTCGGTGAACGTCCTGAGCCGGGAACAGGTGGAAATGGCGATGCATTTCGGCCGCCCCGCCGGCGTCGATAAACTGGCTTCGGTGAACTGGCGCGAAGGGCGCGGCGGCGCGCCGCTTCTGGCGGACGCGCTGGCCTGGTTCGCGTGCGATTTGGCCGGAGAATGCCCGGCCGGAGATCATGTGCTGGCGCTCGGCCGCGTACTCGATGGCGCTTTGCTGAAGCCGGACGCGGAACCCCTCACTTACCGGGAAACCGGCGACATGGACGGGGCGTCGGCGATTTTTCCGGACCGCTTTTCCTGAAACGGCGCTGCGCCGGAGGGAATATCAATAATTCAGCAGGAGGCTGATCGACAAGACGTGGCTGATCCGATCCGGAGCCTCGGCTCTGCGGATATATTGATTCATGTAGCCGATCTCGGTCTTGATCTCTTTGCTGAAGTTGTAACCCAGGCCTACGAAGAGCCGGTTCTGATCGAAGCCATCGTCCCCGCTCCAATCGGTTTTGTTGATCCTGACGAACACCTCTTCCCAGCCCACGAGGCTGAAGTCGGGCGCGAAGGCGAGCGGAACCGACAGCTTTACGAACTGCCGGAAGCGCCAGCCGGCATCGTCGCCGGTTTCGGCGAAGCGCTGCTCGATCCGGGATCGGCTGGTGAAGCTGCCGAACGGGGTGGGCTGTGTCCACAGGAACTGCTGCCAGATGCGATTTTCGTCGAAGCGCCGCCCGGTGAAGGGCCGGTCGGTGAAAATCCAGGCGTACCCCAGCCAAACGCTCGCCTTGTCGTTCAGCGCGTAGCCGAACGCCGGCCTCACCATGCTTTGCGATAAGCGGGAGGCATCTTCTCCGAAACGCCCCTGGCCTTCCAGCCAGTAACGGACGCTTTTCAACTTCGGGTCGATAAACCCGAAGCCGCCGATGGCTGTGATGTTGCCCCAGGTCTGGAAATCTTCGAGCGATCCGGCGGACGCCGCGGCCGGCACGGTCAGGAGAATTGCCGGCAACAGCCGGCCGAGGCGCCGATTCTTCCGGTGTTTCATCGTCTTCCCTGTCTTTCCGAATCGGGCGGGCGGCGTGGGCTAGGGCTTGGTCAGGCGTTCCTCCGCTTCCCGGTATTTTTCCGCGGTTTTCGCGATGACTTCGGGCGGCAGACGGGGGGCGGGAGGCTGCTTGTTCCAGGTCAAGGTTTCCAGGTAATCCCGCACGAATTGTTTGTCGAAGCTGGGCGGGCTGATGCCGACCCGGTACTGATCGACCGGCCAGAAACGGGACGAATCCGGGGTCAGCGCCTCGTCGATCAGATAAAGCCGGCCGGTGCCGTCCAAACCGAACTCGAACTTGGTATCGGCAATGATGATGCCCCGAGCGAGGGCATAGGCCGCCGCTTCGGTGTAGAGTTTCAGGCTGACGCGCCTGACGTGTTCCGCCAGGTCTTTGCCGATCAGTTCGACGGTTTTCTCGAAACTGATGTTCTCGTCGTGGCTGCCGAATTCCGCCTTGGTCGAGGGCGTGAAAATCGCCTCCGGCAGTTTCTCCGCGAGCTGCAATCCCGGCGGTAGGGAAATGCCGCAAACCGCGCCGGTTTTTTGATAATCCTTCCAGCCCGAGCCGATCAGGTAGCCGCGCACGACCGCCTCCACCGGAAGCGGCTTAAGCTTTTTGACCACGATTCCCCGCCCCTCGGCCTGGGCGCGCTCGGCGGGATCGGAAAGCACCCGGTCCAGCGCCAGGCCGGACAAATGGTTAGGGATAACATCTTTGAGCTTTTCGAACCAGAAATTGGACACCGACGTGAGCACCCGGCCTTTTCCGGGAATGGGATCGGGCAGAATGCAGTCGAACGCGGACAGGCGGTCGGTGGTGACGATCAGCATGTGATCGGCGTCGATGTCGTAAATGTCGCGGACCTTGCCGCGACCGCGGAGGCTCAAGCTTTGCAGCGAGCTTTCATACAGGGTGTCCGGGGCGTTCATCGTTCCTCTTCGGTAACAGCGGTTGAAACGGGCTCTGGGCAAGACTCAATCGGCTGAGTCTCGGCGGGCCGTGAAGCACGGACCGCGCCAGCGTTGTGGGCTTTATGAATAATCATCAATCATGTAACTTTGTGGCTTTTACTGCAAGGCTAAAAGACCCTTTCAATCATGACTTGGCTCGGCAAAGTCGTCGGCGGGACATTCGGTTTCTTCATGGGCGGCCCCCTGTTCGCCGCTCTCGGCGCTGCCCTGGGGCACCAGTTCGACCGGGTCATGGGCCATGCCGGCTTGCTGCCGACGGACTTCGTGCCCGGCGTCCGGAACCGCGTGCAGACGGCCTTTTTTACCGCCACGTTTTCGGTCATGGGGCACATCGCCAAAGCCGACGGGCGGGTGTCGGAAGCGGAAATCAAATCCGCCAGGGCCATCATGGATCGGATGGAGCTTTCGGACGAGATGCGCAAAACGGCCATCCGCCTGTTCAACGAGGGCAAGCGCCCCGATTTCCCGCTGGACGCCGCCTTGGACCAGTTTCGAGCCGAATGCGACCGCCGCTCGTCGCTGCTGCGCCTGTTCGTCGAGACCCAACTGGAGGCTGCCTATGCCGACGGCGGGCTTCATGCCGCCGCGGAACGGTTGCTGCTCCGGATCTGCGACCGGCTTCGGTTTTCCCGCTTCGAGTTTCACGCCATCAAGGCCCGCATGGAGGCGGAACGGCGGTTCGCCCGCACCGGGAGCCATTACTCCCAGTGGCGGCGGCAACGCACCGGCGGCGCCCGCCCGCCTTTGCCCGCCGATGCCTATGGCGTCCTGGGCATCGCGCCTTCGGCCAGCGACGAAGAGATCAGGCGCGCCTATCGGAAGCTCATGAGCCAGCATCATCCGGACAAATTGGTCGCCAACGGCCTGCCCGAGGAAATGGTTAAACTGGCGACCGAAAAAACCCAGCAAATCCGCAGTGCCTACGAAGTTATCGCCAAGGCGCGCAAGCTCTAAGCGCTCGCGACATTTTTCAAACATGCTTTAAGAGGATATGTCATGCCATCTTTCGACATCGTATCGGAAGTCAATCTGCACGAAGTAAGCAATGCGATCGACCAAGCCAACCGCGAAGTCGGCACCCGCTTCGACTTCAAGGGTTCCGATGCCCGTTACGATCTCGCGGAAGCGGTCGTGACGCTGCACGCGCAGAACGAATTCCAGCTCCAGCAAATGATGGACATCCTGCACACCAAGCTGGCCAAGCGCGGCATCGACATCGCCTGCCTCAAGATCGATCCGCCGCAGGTTTCCGGGCGGGAGGCGCGTCAGACCGTCACCTTGCGGCAGGGCATCGATTCGGCCCTCGCCAAGACCATCGTCAAGCTGATCAAGGACAGCAAGCTCAAGGTGCAGGCCGCGATTCAGGGGGAACAGGTCCGGGTGACGGGCAAGAAAAGGGACGATCTGCAGGAGGCCATCGCCTTGCTGCGGGAGGCCAAGCTGGAATTGCCTCTACAGTACGTGAATTTCCGGGACTGACCGGTTTGGGCGCGGCGGCTGGATCGCTCCGCGCCGTTAGGCCAGGTCTCCCCAGAGCGCCTGGATCGACGACAGCGCGGCGAGCACGGCGGTTTCCGTCCGGAGGATGCGGGGCCCCAGCCGGACCGGGATGAAGCCGGCTTCCCGCGCCAGCAAGCGCTCCGCTGCGGCGAAGCCGCCTTCGGGTCCCGAAAGGAGGCTTACGCATCCTTCCGGCGGCGGCAGATCCTTCAGTCCAACCGCGCCGTGCGGGTCGAAGAACAGCCGCAAGCCTTCCTGTCTCACAATCCAGTCTCTCAGTTCGGCCGGTTCCTCAACCTCGGGGACATGGTTCCGGCCGCATTGCTCGCAGGCGCTGCGCGCCACTTTCTGCCAGTGCTGGCGCCGGTTTCCGCGCCGCGCATCGTCGAGGCGAACCACGCAGTGTTCGGTGAATAAAGGCGTGATGCGGGTCACTCCCAGCTCCACGGCCTTTTGGATGGCGAGATCCATGCGTTCGCCGCGCGAGATGCCGAGGCCGATGTGGGCGGCAAGCGGCGATTCGGCGTCGCGGGTTCGGCCGTCGCCGATTTCCAAGCGAACCTCATCGCGTCCGACATTCGCCACTTGAGCCGAATATTCGCGCCCGTCGCCGTTGAACACAGTCAAATCCGCGCCTTTCTTAAGGCGAAGCACCGTGCGGAGATAATGGGCGCTTTCGTCGTCCAGCCGAAGAACCGCGCCCTCTGCGAGCGCTTGCGGAAGATAAAGCCTGGAAATCCGCATGTCTAAGCTCCCGTTGCGATATCGATGGCTTCGCCCGCGACTTCCGCCATGTAGCGGATCTCGTCGGGGGCGATGACGTAAGGCGGCATGAAGTAGATGACGTTGCCCAAGGGACGCAACAACACGCCCCGCGCCAGCCCGTGGCGATAGGCCCGAAGCCCGCGCCGCTCTTGCCAGGGATAGGGTTTGCGATCGGGCTTGTGCTTGACCAGCTCGATGGCCAGGATCATGCCGGTCTGGCGGACCTCGGCAACGTGCGGGTGGTCTTCGAACGCCGCCGCGGATTCGGCCATGATCTGGGCCAAGAGCCGGTTGGCCGCCAAGGTGTTTTCCCGCTCGAATAAATCCAGGGTCGCCAGCGCCGCCCGGCAAGCGAGCGCATTTCCGGTGTAGCTGTGGGAGTGCAGGAACGCCCTGAGCTTGGCGTATTCGTCGTAAAAAGCGGCGTAGACCGTCTCGGTGGTCAGCACGCAGGACAAGGGCAGGTAGCCGCCGGTCAGCCCTTTCGAGAGGCACATGAAGTCGGGCTGGATACCGGCCTGCTCGCAGGCGAACAGGGTGCCGGTGCGGCCGAAGCCGACGGCGATCTCGTCGGCGATCAAATGCACGCCGTGGCGGTCGCAGGCTTCCCGCAGCCGTTCGAGATAGACCGGATCGTACATGCGCATGCCGCCCGCGCATTGGACCAGGGGTTCGACGATGACCGCGCAGGCTTCCGCCGCATGCTCGGCCAAGGCCCGTTCCATCTCGGCGAATTTCCGCCGCGAATATTCCGCCCAGGTTTCGCCCGGTTCCCGGTAGTAGCAGTCGGGACTCTCGACGGTAATGGGTCTCAGCAAAAGCGGCTCGTAGGTTTTCTTGTAGAGCGCCACGTCGCCGACCGCCAAAGCGCCCAAGGTTTCGCCGTGATAGCTGTTGCTTAAGGCGATAAAGCGGGTTTTCTCCGGCTTTCCGGTGTTACGCCAGAAGTGGAAGCTCATCTTGAGCGCCACTTCCACCGCGGACGAGCCGTTATCGGCGTAGAAGCAGCGGGACAATCCCTTCGGCGCGAGGCCGGTCAGCCGCTCGGCCAGCCTAACCGCCGGCTCGTGGGTGAATCCCGCGAGGATGACGTGCTCCAGCGATTCGAGCTGATCCTTGAGCGCCGCGTTGATATAGGGGTGGCTGTGGCCGAACAGATTCACCCACCAGGAGCTGATGGCGTCGAGATAGCGGTTGCCCTCGAAATCCTCCAGCCACACGCCTTGTCCGCGCTTGATCGGAATCGGCGGCAGCGCTTCGTGATCCTTCATCTGGGTGCAGGGGTGCCAGAGCACGGCGAGGTCGCGGCTGGACCAGTCGTGATTGTTCATGGTCGAATGAGCGAGTCAGGTAGAAAATAACGGCGTCAGCATGGGAGAAAATTTCATGAGCCGACCTCATATTATGATGATGACACCAAGTCTCTACGAACGCTTGCTCGCGCTGCCGGAAAACCTGGTGGGGGAAGTGCTTGATGGCGAACTGTATACGCAGCCCCGCCCCGCGGGACCTCATGCGGCTGCGGAATCCGGCTTGCAGAGCAAGATCGGCGGGCCTTTCCGCTACGGCGACGGCGGGCCCGGAGGCTGGTGGATTCTGGTCGAACCGGAAGTTCACTTTATCCGCGATACCGAAGTGGCCGTGCCCGATTTGGCCGGCTGGCGGCGCGAGCGGATGCCGGCGCTGCCCGAAGATCACCGCTTCGAGGTCGTGCCCGATTGGGTGGGCGAAATCCTCTCGCCTTCGACCGCGCAGAAGGACCGTGCCCGAAAACTGCCATTGTACGCCCGTTATGGTGTTTCCCATGCCTGGCTGGTGGACCCTCTGGCGCGAACGCTGGAAGCCTTCGCGTTGCGCGAAGAGGGCTGGCTGCTCATCGCCGCGCTCAAGGAGGACGATCCGGTCGAGGTTCCGCCGTTCGATGCCATCCGTTTCTCGCTGGCGGATTTGTGGGCGTGAGCCTCAATCCGTATCGAGCCCCAAGTTCCTCCAGATTCCGAGCACGGCTTCGGACCGGTTCAAGGTGTAGAAATGCAATCCCGGCGCCCCCTGCTCCAATAACCGTCGGCATAGATCGGTTACGACTTCCAGCCCGAAGGCGCGGATCGATTTGCGGTCGTCGCCGAACATTTCCAGCCGTTTTCGCACCCAGCGCGGGATGTCCGCTCCGCAGGCGTCGGAAAAGCGGGCGAGCTGCGAATAATTGGAAATGGGCATGATGCCGGGCACGACGGGGATGTCGATGCCCATTTTTTCGCAGTCGTCGACGAAGCGGAAATAGCTTTCCGGATTGTAAAAATACTGGGTAATGGCGCTGTCGGCGCCGGCCTCGACCTTGCGCTTGAAGTTGCGCAGGTCCGCCTCCATGCTGGCCGCCTGGGGATGCATTTCCGGGTAGGCCGCCACTTCGATGTGGAAGTGGCCGCCCGTTTCGCTCCGGATGAATTCCACCAGTTCGTTGGCATAGCGGAATTCTCCCGGCGACAGCATCCCTGACGGCATGTCCCCGCGCAACGCGACGATATGGCGGATGCCCTGGTTTTTATAGCCTTCCAAAACTTCCCGCACGCTGGTCTTGGTGGAGGCGATGCAGGAAATATGGGGCGCCGACTCGATGCCGGTATTCCGCTGGATTTCGACCACGGTTTCGAAGGTCTTCTCCCGCGTCGTACCGCCCGCACCGAAGGTCACCGAGCAAAATTTCGGCTTGAGCGCCGCCAGCTTCGCCAGGCACGTGCGAAAACTGTCTTCCGCTTCGCCGTTTTTGGGCGGAAAGAATTCCAGGCTGAAGATTCTCGGACGCTTTTTTTGCGATTCCATGGGATTCTCGTATCTCGAATAGAAGAAATCCTGCACAAGGCAGGATTTCTTCGTGGCCAGGATTTTAGCGCAGGATAGGCGATGCTACCCTGGTCGCTGCCTCGGGGATCAATACCGGTAATGGTTCGGCTTGTACGGCCCATCCACCGGCACGCCGATGTAAGCCGCCTGCTCCGGGGTCAGCTCCGTCAGGTGCGCCCCGATTTTCTTGAGATGCAGCCGCGCCACTTTTTCGTCCAGATGCTTGGGCAGCACGTAGACCTTGTTCTCGTACCGGTCGCCATGGCAGAACAGCTCGATCTGGGCCAGGGTCTGGTTGGTGAACGAGTTCGACATGACGAAGCTCGGGTGGCCCGTGGCGCAGCCGAGGTTCACCAGACGGCCTTCGGCCAACAGGATGATGCGCTTGCCGTCCGGGAAGATGACGTGGTCGACCTGCGGCTTGATGTTTTCCCAGGCGTACTGCTTGAGGCTCGCGACTTCGATTTCCGAGTCGAAATGACCGATGTTGCAGACGATGGCGTTGTTCTTCATTTTCGCCATGTGATCGTGGGTGATGACGCCGACGTTGCCGGTGGCGGTGACGAAGATGTCGCCCTTGTCGCAGGCTTCGTCCATGGTGACCACGCGGTAGCCTTCCATCGCCGCCTGCAAGGCGCAGATCGGATCGATCTCGGTCACCCACACGGTGGCGCCGAGCCCGCGGAACGCTTGCGCGCAGCCCTTGCCCACATCGCCGTAGCCGAGCACGACGCAGATCTTGCCGGCGATCATCACGTCGGTGGCGCGCTTGATGCCGTCCACCAGGGATTCCCGGCAGCCGTACAGATTGTCGAACTTGGACTTGGTGACCGAGTCGTTGACGTTGATCGCCGGGAACGGCAGGCGCCCTTCCTGCTCCATCAGGTACAGGCGGTGCACGCCGGTGGTGGTTTCCTCGGTGACGCCCTTGATGTTGGCCTGCACCTTCGAGTACCAGCCGGGCTGGAACGCCAGGCGCTTCTTGATGGCGGCGAACAGCACCTCTTCCTCTTCGCAGGTGGGTTTGTCGAGGAGCGAGGGGTCCTTTTCGGCGCGCGAACCCAGCGTGATCAGCAGCGTCGCGTCGCCGCCGTCGTCGAGGATCATGTTCGGCGTGCCGCCGTCATGCCATTCGAAGATGCGGTGAGTGAAGTCCCAGTATTCTTCCAGGGATTCGCCCTTGTAGGCGAACACCGGTATGCCGCGGGCGGCGATGCCGGCGGCGGCGTGATCCTGGGTGGAGAAGATGTTGCAGGACGCCCAGCGCACTTCCGCGCCCAGATCCGCCAGCGTTTCGATCAGCACGGCGGTCTGAATGGTCATGTGCAGGCTTCCGGCAACGCGGGCGCCCTTGAGCGGCTGCTGCGCGCGATATTCCTCGCGCACCGCCATGAGACCCGGCATTTCGGTCTCGGCGATGGCGATTTCCTTGCGGCCCCAGTCGGCCAGGGAAATATCGGCGATGCGATAGTCGTTGGTTAAATCGGGGTTTACGACAGCGTTCATGTTTCATGCTCCTCGTTGCGTGAATTTCTCCACCGGTCACAAACACTGGTCAGGTGTCCCGACCAGCGGAGATGAACCGAGCGCCGTTGATATAACAGTTGCGCCGGCCGAGCCTGGCGGATGTTCCGTCGCAGCGCTCCTCAGCCCGCGCAACACCGCCTTGCCCGGCGGCCGGGTTTTTAGAACATTACAGCGGGGACAGGCCGGCCGCTTCGCGCAGCGCGTCGGCCTTGTCGGTCTTCTCCCAGGTGAACGTGTCCTCGGTGCGGCCGAAATGTCCGTAAGCGGCGGTGGGACGGTAAATCGGCTGCAAAAGATTCAACATGCGGATCAGTCCCTTCGGCCGCAGATCGAAATACTCGCGCACCAGTTGCACCAGGCGCTCCTCGGCGATCACCCCGGTGCCGAAGGTATTGACGCTGATGGAGGTCGGCTCGGCCACGCCGATGGCGTAGGACACCTGGATTTCGCAGCGGTCGGCCAAGCCGGCGGCCACGATATTCTTGGCCACGTAGCGGCCCATGTACGCCGCCGAGCGGTCCACCTTAGACGGGTCCTTGCCGCTGAATGCGCCGCCGCCGTGCCGCGCCATGCCGCCGTAGGAATCGACGATGATCTTGCGGCCGGTCAATCCGCAGTCGCCGACCGGACCTCCGACGACGAACTTGCCGGTGGGATTGATGAAGTACTTGGTGTCTTTGTGCAGCCATTCCTTCGGCAGCACGTGGAGGATGATCTCGTCCATCACCGCCTCGCGCAGGATTTTCTGATCGATCTCCGGCGAGTGCTGGGTGGACAGAACCACCGCGTCGATGGCGACCGGCTTGTTGTCCTCGTAGCGGAAGGTCACCTGGCTCTTGGCGTCGGGGCGCAGCCAGGGCAGGAATTTCTTCTTTCTCACTTCCGCCTGCCGCTGTACCAGCCGGTGAGCGTAAGTGATGGGCGCCGGCATCAGCACGTCGGTTTCGTTGGATGCGTAACCGAACATCAAGCCCTGATCGCCGGCGCCCTGTTCGTGATCCTCGGATTCGTCGACGCCCATGGCGATGTCGGGCGACTGTTTGCCGATGGCCGTAAGCACCGCGCAGCTTTCCCAGTCGAATCCGATCGACGGATCGTCGTAGCCGATTTCGCGCACGACCTGGCGCACCAGCGTCTCGGTATCCACCCAGGCCGACGTCGTGACTTCGCCCGCCAAAATCACCATCCCGGTTTTGACCAGGGTTTCCACGGCCACTCTGGCCCTGGGATCTTGTTTCAGCATTTCGTCCAAAACGGCATCGGAGACTTGATCCGCGATCTTGTCCGGATGGCCTTCGGAAACGGATTCGGAAGTAAAGATAAAGTTATTGCTCACAGGAACCTTCCTAGATGACAGTGATTACGAGCGGGACTCAGAAACCCGTCATTATAGGTTAATGGGATAGCTCGACCAAATTTTTACGGCAAAAGTCAATGAGCGCCATGCCGTTTGAAATCATCCGGAGAACCGCGCTCCGGCCGGAAGCGCCCCTCTTTGCAAACCGGCGGATTGGCAAACATTGCTATAATCCCGCGGTTTTACCCCAGCTGAAGGAGCACCCATCCCCATGTCCTTGATGAAAGTCAGTTCCGGCAAGAACGTTCCGAACGACGTCAACGTGATCATCGAGATTCCGGCGTACAGCGATCCGGTGAAATATGAAATCGACAAGGAAACCGGAGCGCTCTTCGTCGACCGCTTCATGGGCACGGCGATGCAGTATCCCTGCAATTACGGTTATATCCCGCATACCTTGTCCGAAGACGGCGACCCGGTGGACGTGCTGGTGGTTGCTCCCTGGAAGCTGCTCAGCGGATCGGTGGTTCGCTGCCGTCCGATCGGGCTGTTGAAGATGACCGACGAAGCGGGCGGCGACTGCAAGATCATCGCGGTTCCGCACGATAAACTGACGCCGCTTTACAGCAAAGTCAGCTCCTTCCGGGACATTCCGGAAAGCCAGCTCGCCCAGATCGCGCACTTCTTCGAGCACTACAAGGATCTGGAACCCGGCAAATGGGTCAAGATCGACGGCTGGTACGACGGCGAAGAAGCGAAGCAGGAAATTACCGCCAGCATCGAACGTTACAATTCGGCCAAGAAAAAACCGAATTTCTGAACGCCTTTCCACCGAAAGTTCGTACTCCCGATCAAACATCGTTATCCATGTTGAGCTACCGCCACGGTTTTCATGCCGGCAATCATGCCGATGTCTTCAAGCATCTGGCGTTGATCCTGCTGGTCCGCTCGCTGCTCAACAAAACCAAGCCGTTTTTCTACCTGGACACCCACTCCGGCGCCGGGCGTTACGACCTCGGCTCGGCCATGGCGCGCAAGAACCGCGAGTACGATACCGGCATCGGTCCATTGTGGAAAATCAATGACGCGCCCGAGGCTGTCCGGGATTACCTCGAAGCCGTGCGTGCCGTGAATCCCGACGGCAAACTGCGCTTTTATCCCGGCTCGCCGCGCGTCGTCCGGCACTTCCTGCGCCCAGGCGACCGGATGGCGCTTTCCGAACTTCATCCCAACGAAGTCAAGGTACTCAGCGAGGAATTCGCCGGCGACAAGCAAGTGAAGATCCATCATCTCGACGGCTATCAGGCGCTCAGGGCGCTGCTGCCTCCTCCCGAGCGGCGCGGCCTGGTGCTGATCGATCCGGCCTTCGAACTCCGCGACGAGCGGCGGCGTCTTTTGGACGCCGTGAAGGAGGCCTATCGGCGCTGGGCCACCGGTACTTTCGCGGTGTGGTACCCGATCCAGGATCGCGCCACGGCGGACGATTTTCTACGCCGGCTTCGGCGCACCGGCATCCGCAAGGTATTGGTCACGGAATTCTCGATACTCGACCCCGACGAAACCCTCCGCCTGAATGGCAGCGGCATGGTGATCATCAACCCGCCCTGGAAACTGGAAGAAGAACTCCGCAGTCTGTTGCCTTGGCTGTGGGAAAAACTGGCGGTGGAAGGCCAAGGGAGTTGGCGGGTGGAGTGGCTGGTTGGGGAGTGAACTTGCGTAAGGCAGAATAGCGTATTTCGCCGAAGGGAGACGTTCCATTCGGCGCATCACGCTAAATGCGGATACGCCTTAACAAGTAATTGCCAGGTTGCCACCTTCGTCGGCTCCAAATTCATCAGGCCACATCTGTTTACGCCTTTGATTGCCAGGGCCCGCGCCCCACGAGTTCTACCTCAAGCGCCATGCTCAGAAAGGTCCTAATCAAGACAATCATTCCCAAAACAAGCACTCCTTGGAGCGTGGGTGCTACCGCAACCGTCCGAATGATGTCGGCAGCCATAAGAAACTCCAAGCCAAGCAGTATCCCACGGCCTAAGTTCTGACGATATCGCTTGTATCCATCCGACTCCTTCCTTCCGGAGGCAAGATAGCGACAGGATGCGATCACCAGCCCGACCACAATTACAAGGACACCCAAACCATCGATAAAAACGCCGACGTTCTCAGCAATCTCCCTGAACGTTAACATGTCAACCTCCATTGCTGACTGCAGCAGTTCCTAACTGCAAATCGACACCCCACAAGGCGCGAAACGTTTCGCCTTGAAGATGTACAAAAAATCAACGTCCTAAAGGAAAGCGTCCTGGCCCAAAAGCCTTTTCCCCCTTCGCCGTGGAAAAGGCTCAATGAGCCTCCTCGGTCGATTCGCCTTCGTCGCCGACGGGCTCCAGGCTCAGATTCATTGTGCCGAATGCCGATTCGTCGGCTTGGGTTTTCATGGCAGTTTCGCCGCCCTGATCCGAAGACTCGGTGCTTTCCGTCGATGTGCCCTTGGGCGCGCGCTGCTGGCCCAGGTTGATTTTCAGTCGGACGTTGTTGGCCGAATCCGCGTTGCGGACGGCTTCTTCGGCGGTTATCCGTCCGGCCTGGTACAGCTTTACCAGATGGCTGTCGAAGGTCTGCATGCCCACGCCTTCGGATTTCTCCATGACTTCCTTGATCGCGTGGACTTCGCCCTTGCGGATCAGGTCGCAGACCAGGGGCGTTCCGAGCAGAATCTCGATGGCCGCCGCCCGTTTGCCGTCCACCGTGGGCACCAGGCGCTGCGAGACGAATGCCCTCAGGTTGAGGGACAAATCCAGGAGCAGCTGATTCCGCCGCTCCTCGGGGAAGAAATTGATAATCCGGTCGAGCGCCTGGTTGGCGTTGTTGGCGTGCAGGGTCGACAGGCACAAGTGGCCGGTTTCCGCGAAATTGATGGCGTATTCCATCGTGTCCTGGGAGCGGATTTCGCCGATCAGGATGACGTCGGGCGCTTGCCGGAGCGTGTTTTTGAGGGCGTCCTCGTAGGTCTGGGTATCGACCCCCACTTCCCGCTGATTCACCAGGCTCTTCTTGTGGGGGTGCATGAATTCGATCGGGTCCTCGATGGTGATGATATGCCCCGCGGAATTGCTGTTGCGATAATCGATCAGCGCCGCCAGCGAGGTCGACTTGCCGGAGCCGGTGCCGCCGACGAACAGGATCAGCCCCCGTTTTTCCATGATGACGCTTTTCAGGATTTCCGGCAGGCCCAGGTCGTCCATCTTGGGAATATTGACCTTGATATTCCGCACCACCATCGCATGGGCGTTGCGCTGCTTGAAGATGTTCACGCGAAAGCGCCCGATGCCCTCTTCGCCGATGGCGAGATTCATCTCGGGGCGACGTTCGAAATCCCGCCGCTGGCTTTCGTCCATGACCGAATAGGCGATGTCCTTGATCGTTTCGTCGGTCAAGGGGGCGGTATCGATCGGCGTCAGCTTTCCCTGAAATTTGGCGGCGGGCGGGGCGCCGGCGGTGAGGTAAAGATCGGAGCCGTCCTTGTAGACCAGGAGCTTCAGGTAATTCTTGAATTTCATCGGCATTCTTCCTCGGCTGAAAGGGTGGATGGGTAGATAAATAGCGGCCGCCGCAGTGTTTCGCTCCGGGTCGCCGGAACTTTGCGGTTACGCCGGGAACTCCGTTTTGAGCACGCAGTCCGGTGCCGGCGCGCCTGCGATCGTCCAAGTATAGATACCGATTGCCCAGGCATGATCCGAGCCGTGCATGGGCGGCGGCTTCGTATTCCATTTCAAGAACTGATTGCTCCGCTTCGTCGCCGTGGCGACGAGGGTTTGACATTCAAATGAGAACCATTATCATTTGAGGCGTGTTCGTTACTCGCGGGAGCCGTACCGTGAACTCCGTCAACCGTACATTTTTCTCAAACCGGAATGCCCATGGCGTGCGACTGCAAATGTCCGCCGTCAAGCTGATCGAGCTGTTCGAAAGCGGAAATCTGCACCTGGAGGATTTTCGCTGCCTGGACCCGTCATCGAAAGATCTGGTCAGGCGCCTTTTGCTGTCGGTCAGCTTAAACGCCGATCGGCATACGTGCTAAAAGCCGAGGAGAAACACATGAGCGTCGAGAGCCTCGCACGCGCCGATGCAGCGTCATCCCCCGACTTATTGCAGGAAAGCTTGCGATTTCTGCTGATGCGGTATGCCAGAAATCCTTCGTCGTCGACGGCCGGACACATCGCCGCCTGTCTGGACGGGCTGCTCGCCCATCCGGATCTTAAAGCGGGTCCCGCCGACCGTTGCACGTACCGCAGGATGCGATCCTATTGGCGGCTGGTCGAGCGCCTGGGCTGAAGCATCCGGCGCACTTGACGCGCCGAGTTCGCCGGGAGCTGCCGCCCGCTGCGCTCGTCAGGGATTTTCCGCCGTTGTGGCCAATAGACGGGCCAGCGCATCGGGATCGACGGGTTTGACAAGATGGCAGTCCAGGCCGGCCTCCTGGGAGGCGCGGCGATCTTCTTCCGTGCCGTAGCCGCTGATCGCCACGAGGAGCGCTTTTTCCATGCCGGGCATGCCGCGCAGGCGTTTGGCCAGCTCGTAGCCGTCCATGCCGGGCAATCCGATGTCCAATAGGGCGACCTCGGGCTTGAAGCTTGCCGCGATGTTCAGCGCCATGGGCGCGTCATAAGCGACCTCCACCGTGTGTCCCGAGACGCCGACGATGAGCGCGGTGCTCTCGGCGGCATCGCGATTATCGTCGACGATAAGGACCCGGCGCGGCACCAGGACCAGTTCGGATTGCAGAGCGGGGGTATCTTTCGGACAGTGGTCGATCCCTTGCCAGAGAGGCAGATACACCCAAAATTCGCTTCCGAGGTCAGGTCCGGCGCTTCTCGCCTCCACCCGTCCGCGGTGCAGTTCCACCAGCCGGCGCACCAGCGTGAGCCCGATGCCGAGCCCGCCCTCCATGCGGTCCAGGCCCCTGTCCGCCTGCACGAAAAGATCGAAGATGTGCGGCAGAGCGGCCGCGCTGATGCCTCTGCCGTCATCGGCGACCCGCAGCACCGCGTCGTTTCCGTCGACCTGGAGCGTGACCTCGATGTGACCGCCCGGAGGCGTGTATTTCGCGGCATTGGAGAGCAGGTTCTCGACGATCTGCTCCATGCGGGTGGGGTCCACTTTGACGAACAGGGGATAGCCGGGCAGATCGAGGGCCAGCTTGTGCCGGCGGGAGTCGAGCTGGTATCTGACGATCTCCAGGACATGGACGATCAGGGGCACGAGATCGATCACTTCCTCGCGCAGCTCGATTTGGCCGCGCGTGATGCGCGCCACGTCGAGCAGGTCGTCCACGATGCGGGTGAGCTTGGTGAGTTGCCGGTCCATCATCGCGTGAATCTGTTTGACCGGGGCCTTGTCGGGGTTGGCCGTCTGTATGATGTGAAGCCCGTTGCGGACCGGCGCGAGAGGATTGCGCAATTCGTGCGCGAGCATGGCCAGAAACTCGTCCTTTTGCCTGTGCGCCTCGCGCAGGGATTCCTCGATTTCCTTGCGCTCGGTGATGTCGCGGTTGGTTTCGAGCACGAGCGGCGGCTTGTTCCGCTGGACCACGACGGTGTTGCGGCTGTCGACGGCGATGCGCTTGCCGGCGCGGGTGGTATGGATCACTTCGCCGACCCATTGCCGGTCCCGGGCGAGTATGCGCTCGAATTCCTCGGAGCCGATGCCGCGTTCGGTTTTCAGCAAGGCATGGCTGACCTGCCCGATCGCCTCGGAACGCTTATACCCGTACAGTTCTTCCGCGCCCCGGTTCCAGTAGCGGATCGTGCCGCCAAGATCCCACATCAGGACGGCTTCGTGGGCCTGGTCGAGAATTTCGCTTCGCTGCCGGAGGGCCGCTTCGATGCCGCGACGCTCGGTGACATCCTGGATCGTCAGCAGGATCAGGTCGTTCAGATAATCCTCTCCAAGCAGTTTATAGGCGCTCAGGTTCAGGATGCGTTCGCCGATATCGGGATGTGCCTGGACGACTTCATAGTTTTCCAAGGTCCTTCCGCTCTGCGCCACGGCCTGGAGGGAGGCTCGGATTTCCCGGCGGTCCCAAAGACCGTTGCCGGTTTCGTAGAGAAAATTGTTCTGAATGGCCTCCGGTTTGGTCCGGAACATTTCGAAATAGGCCCGGTTGGCGCGTTTTACGCGAAGATCCCGATCGAGCACCATCAAGGCATCGCGCATGGTTCCCAGGATCGCCTCGTTGAAGTCCTGCGCGTTCTTCAGGGTAAGGTTGACCTGGCTCAGCTCGTGGTTGCGGACCCTCAGCTCTTCGTTCGCCGTGGCCAGTTCCTCGTTGGCGGACTGCAATTCCTCCTTGGCGGTTTCGAGCTCCTCGTTCGTGCTCTGGAATTCCTGATGCGCGGACAAAAGCTCTTCTTCCAGCGACCGCAGTTTTTCCTGGCAGGCTTTATGGGCCTCGATGACGGATTGCAAATGGCGTTGCGTGGCGTCGAGTTCCCGTCTCAGTTCCGAAAACTGGAATTGATCTCCGGCCTGCGGGAGCTTGAGCAGGCCCGCCTGTCGCGCGAGAACCCAGGGAATCCGGCGAAACCACTCGGCCGGGGCGCCGATTCGAAGCCGGGACGGCGCATTTTCGAAGAGGATCAGGAAGAATTGCGCGGCGCCTTCGGCGTCGTTGAGCGGCAAAACCTCGAACTGGATATACCGTTCTTCGCCGTCGCCGACGATGCGGATGTTTTCCCTTCTCGCGGGTTGCCCGGTCGACCGCGTCTCCTCGAGGGCATCCGACAGTTCGATGAAAAGATAGGTTTGAGTCAGGCTTTTGAGGTTTAGGCTGGCCGATCCTTGCTGGTGCTCGAGAAAAAGCCCGGTATGGCCGCGAAACTGAAGGACGTTGAGATCATCATCGACCAGCACTCCGGCCGGAGCGTAGCGCGCGAGCAGGATATTGTCGGCCTGTCGCTGGACCAATCCCGGATTTTGGAGTGGCGCGGCGGTTTCCGCCAGTGTCTTTTCAGGCTGAAGTATCTTCTGTTCTTTCCCGCCGAAGTTCAGCAACATCCGTCCGGGAATGTTCTTCCTCACGTAAATGCTCCAATTTTTATTTAAAGGTTCGAACAGATGCGAACCTTGTGGGCCGATATTTTCCGACGGACCGAGCGCGAGAAATTTACCCGGATTGAGCGCGTAATGAAAGGTCGACATGACCTGCCGCTGCAATTCCGGGTCCAGGTAAATCAGGAGATTGCAACAGCTGATCAGATCGAGTTTGGAAAAGGGCGGATCTTGCGCCACGTTATGTTCGGCAAAGACGCACGACTCCCGGATTACCGGAACGATTTGATAATGGCTGTCGATCCGGGTAAAGAAACGCCTGAGCCGCTTTTCGGAAATATGAAGCCTGATGCTTTCGGGATAGCGGCCTGCACGGGCCAAAGCGATTGCCTTCGGATTGATGTCGCTGCCGAAAATCTGGACCGGAATAGTGACCTTTTGCTCGTCCAGAAATTCGAGGAGCGCCATGGCGATGGAATAAGCCTCTTCGCCGGTCGCGCAGCCCGGCACCCAGACACGGATCGGGTCGTCCGGAGACCGGCCTTGCAGCAGACGCGGAAAGACCTCTTTCCTCAATCCCCGGAATGTCTCGGGGTCCCTGAAGAACGCAGTGACCCGAATCAAAAAGTCCTGGCTGAGCGCCTCGGCTTCGGCGGGCTGGCTCTGCAACAGGGCGAGATAGTCGGCGAGGCTCTGGATCTTGTGGAGAGCCATTCGCCGCATGAGCCGCCGCAAGATGGTCTTGCGCTTGTACTGGCTGAAATCGAGTCCGCACGTGGCGAGAACGATGCGGAATACCTGCTTCAGATCCTGCTCCCGGATCGCCAGCGTCTCCAGGTCGCCGGCGGCCGTCCCGGCGCGCTGGCCGAGGTTTGCGAGTTCCCGGGCGATCTCCCTGGGCGGCAGCACGTAGTCGACGCATCCCATGCTGATCGCGCTGCGCGGCATGCCGTCGAATCTGGCCGAGGACGGGTCCTCCGCGAACGCGACTCCGCCCCCGGTTTTGATCGCCTTGAGCCCCTTCGCTCCATCCGACCCGATTCCCGACAACACGATGCCGATGGCGCCCTTGCCCAATTCGCGGGCCAGGGAGCGAAACAAATGGTCGGCCGGCAGGTGCGGCGGCGAACGCCCGTGGCGCCGCTGAAGCCTCAGGCAGCCCACGGAGACGGCGATATCCGCGTCCGGCGGAATCACATAGATATGGTCCGCCTGAATCCTCATCCCCTCGCGCGCCTCGATGACCGGCAATTTGGCGCTGCGGGCCAGGATTTCCGCCAGCTTGCTCTCATGATCGGGCGATAGATGCTGGGCGATCAAGAAGGCGAAGCCGATGCCGGGCTCGATGGCCTGAAAAAGATCCTGCAACGAATTCAGGCCCCCCGCCGATGCGCCGATGCCCACCATGGCTGGAATGGGCTCCGGCGATCTCGAACAGTCGTCGTCCAGTCGTATCGTTTCGTTTCCGGCGTTCATCCGTCGTACAAATGTTTGCCCGCTCGAATGCGGCTATAGCTTGTATAAAGGCTCCAGATCCGCGGCTTTGGACGGTTCGCCCGCCTCGGATAGGGTAACCGGGTCGGACCGAAAAGTCGCCCAAAGGATTTGCCCTTGCCAGCCCGGTTCCGGGTCTCGGTAAAGCGCGCGGTTGAGCCGCTCGATTTCCCGGCCCAGTTCGCCGCTGCAACGGCGCGCCAAGTCCTCCAGGCCCACCGGGCAAGCCGAAGGCCAGCGCCGTTTCGCCCAGTCGAGGAGGGCCTTCCGCGCCGCGGCGGCATCGTTCTTCCGGCAGGCCGATTTCAGCGCGTCCACGGCCGAGCGCTCGGATGGGGAATCGTCCGGCAAGCGGCGAGCGGGCGTTTTCCGGGGGCTCCGGTCGAGCCACCAGGCCGCCGCGGTTCCGAGCCAGCCCAGCCCGAACAGCAGGGCCAGCCAAAACCACATCCCGCTCGCGGACGGCGGAGATTCCGGCCGCGCGGGAATTGCCGGCGCTTCCGGGGCGGTCGCCGGCACGGCGGGCGGAGCGGTTTCCGGCGCTGGCGCGGCCGGCAGCACGGTCAGGGTGCGTTCGGGCAGACGGGCGATCTCCATCCGTTCTGCCTTGGTGTTCCACCAGGGAATTTCGATCGGCGGAAGCCGGTAGGTTCCAGGGCGTGCGGGAATCAGCGCGATTTTTTCCTGGCGGACGCTGGCAATGCCGGCCGCCAGCTTTTCCTCGTTCAGCAGCGGCTGGTCGGGGTAGCGCTTGATATCCGCCGGGGACTGCCGGGACGCTTGCGGTTCCAGCTCGGGCAGCAGCCCTACCGTCGCTCCGTCGGCCCGCAGCGTGACGGTCCGGGTGATCGGTTCGCCCGCCGTGGTTTCAGGAGCGCTCTGCGACCATGAGTCCTCGATTTCCAGGTGTTCCGCCGGTAGCCAATGCTTGCCGGAGAACGCCGCCGGAATCGGTTGTACGTCCAATCTCACCGACTCGGAATGGGCGCGCGAAACGCGGGTCGAATGATTGAAAAACGGATTGAAGATGGACCGTCCGCCGGCCGCGCTTCGAACTTCCAGCGTCAGCGGTTCCAAGAGGAGAGTTCCGCTCTTCTGCGGAAAAATCGCGTATCTCCGTTCGATCGCCGTGTACTGAATCCCGTTGCGGTAGGTGGTGTAGCGCCGGTCGTCGCCGAGCTTCTGCACCAGGGCGTCGTCGGTCGAAGGCTCGCTGAGATTCGCGCCGCTGAAATGGATGCGGCTCAATACTCGAACCGTATAGATCACCTGTGCCTGGACATAGGGATTCTTCGGCTCGGCCTCGACTTCGAGGAACAGATCCTCGCCGTTGCCGCCCGCCGCCGGGGGCGGCGATCCGACGACCTGGAGCGTCAGGGGTTCGGACCGGTCGCCGCCGAAGGCGATCGGCGGGACGGTCAGCGCGCCTTCCCGCTTCGCCATGACGGTGACCTGCCATTCCGTCAGCTTGCTGTAACGGCCGTTGATGACCGAAATATGGCTGCTTTGGGCTTGGCCGAGAACATGGAAGTCCTTTTCCAGCGGCGTGAAGTCCGGGTCGTCGTCCGGCGTTTTTTCCGCCGAGAAGAGTAGGGTGAAGGACTCGTTCAGCGGCACCGGATTGCGGTCGGCGGTTACGCTGATCGCCGCGGCCGAAACCATTCCCGCATGGAACAGGACGATCAGGGGCAACAGGCGAATCAGCCGAAGCCAAGCGGCCGATGCGCGCTTGAAATCCGGGCCGAACGCCGGGCTAGGGCGATGCGGCCCAGGACAACATGGGTACGGAAAAAAGGTTTCGCTCATGGTCTCGGCTCCGCGCCTTGAGTCCGTTGTCGTTGACGGTACTGGTAATAAAACTTGCGTTTCAGAAGGCCGCCGGGATCGTCGGGGATTCGCCGCAGCCATTGCTCCTCGGCCTGCCGGGTTTCGTCGGCCTTTCCCGTTTCCGCGGCCTGGGCGGCGGTTTCCTTCCCGTTCTGCCCGGTCGGCTGTCTATCCCGTGCCTGGCCCACGGAGGGTTCCGGTTCGGATGCGTTCCCGGGCTTTTTTTCGCCAGCCGGGGCTTGCGCCTTGTCCTCCGATCCGGAGGCGGTGTTCGAGCTTTCGGGCGAGTGGGCTTCGCCGTTCGCGCCGTCGTTCCGCGGCTGGGCATCCTGATCCTTGTCCCGAGGCTCGCCGTTTTTGTTTTTCCGATCCCGCCCGCCCGATTGTCCCTGCGGCGATTGGGCAGGCTCGGGCTTGGAGTCGGAACCCGAATCCTTCGGATGTTTCTGCGGCTCTTCCTGCTTCTTCTGCTGTTCCAGGGCCTTTTCGACGAGCGCCTTGTTGTAGCGGGCGTCCGCGTGCTCGGGGTCGAGTTCCAGCGCTTTCCGGTACGCCTTGATGGCCTCCTGGTAGCGTCCCTGGCGGGCGAGGGCATTGCCGCGATTGTAATGGCCGGTCACCGAATTCGACTCTTCCAGGGTCTTGCCCGCGTCCTCGTAGCGTCCGGCTTTGTACTGCGCGGCCGCTTTCCACTCGGGGTCTTCGAATCTTTCCGCCGCTTCGTCGTAATTTTCGCCCCGAAAGGCTTGTTGAGCCTGCTGGTCGGGCGTTTGCCACAGGCTCCGCCAGTCCAGCGCCTGGGCGTCGTTCGGAACCGGGACTGCCAGAACCAGCAGCCAGGCCGCGAGCCATCCACGCCGGAACGACAGAGCCGCGAGCGGCAAGAGAGCCAGAAGCAGCCAAACGCCGCGTTCTTCCCACCGATCCACGTTCAGGGTTTTTTCGTTCTGCGTGCCGGCGGCGGCATGCCGTTCGAAAAATGCCAACAGCGCGTCGAGATCGCCCGCGGCGGCGGTGAGATCCCGGTAGATGCCGCCCCCGGCCTGGGCCAGCTTCCGCAGCGCGGCGGCATCGAGCCGCGGAACCACGATATTGCCGGTGTCGTCCTTCAAGAATCCGCCTTCGGGCAGGGGCACCGGCGCGCCCTCTTCGGTGCCGACGCCCAGCGCCGAGACGCGGTAGCCGTCGGCTTTCAGCCGGCGCGCCCCGTCTTCGGCCTCAGCCGCCCGTTCCCCGGCGGTAACCAGCAAGATGTCGCCGGATCTCAGGCCGGCCTGCCGCAAAAGACGGGCGGCATGTTCCAGGGCCAGATCGATGCGTGCTCCCTGCGCCGGCATCAGCCCGGTGCCGAGGGCGAAAAGCTGCGCGGTAATGGTGGCCGCGTCGTCGGTCAGCGGCGTGACCGTGAACGCATCGCCGGCATAAACGACCAAGGCGGTTTGGCCGTCCTTGCGCGCCTTCAGGATATCGGCGATTTTGTAACGGGCGCGCTCCAGGCGGTTCGGCTTGAGATCGGCGGCATCCATGGCCGAAGACAGATCGAGCGCGATCACCACGGCGGCGATGTTGCGGAAAGCCGGCGCGGGCAGCCGCTCCCAGACCGGTCCCGCCAAGGCCAGGATGGCGGCGAGACCGCCCAGGGCGGCAACGATCAGCGGATGGCGGGCGGTTCGGCCGTCCCCGCCGATCAGGACATGGGGCAGCAGGGCTTCGTCGCAAATCTCCTTCCAGTCTTCCGCGCTCCGGCGGCGCCGGTAAAGCCCCCAGAGGAGCACCGCGAGCGGAAGGACGGCCAAAAGCCACCAGGGTCTCAAAAAATGAAAATCGGTCATCGGCAACGGTTGTCGCGATTCATGGATTCAGCGTTGTAGGATGGGCAAAGCGAAGCGTGCCCATCGAGACCGGAGATGATGGGCACGGCCTGACGGCCTTTGCCCATCCTACATCTATCGCGGCTCAAGCAGTCATTCCCGCAGTTTGGTTACGCCCAAAACGCCCGCCAACAGCAGCGCGGCCGCCAGCGGCCAGGGGTAGAGCTCGGTCCGCGGCCGGTAAAAATGCTTGGTCCGCTCCACCGGCTCCAGTTCGTCCAGCAGCGCGTAAATATGTTCCAGCTCGTTGGTGTCCCGCGCGCGGAAATAACGGCCGCCGGTTTTTTCGGCGATGGCGTTCATGGTTTCCTCGTCCAGATCCTGGGACGGATTCACGCGGCGCGTCCCGAAAAGACCGTTGACCGCCATCTGATCGGCGCCGACGCCTATGGTGTAGATTTTGAGCTTCTCGCGCGCCGCGAGTTCGGCCGCTTGCAGGGGCGAGACCGCGCCGGCGGTGTTGGCGCCGTCGCTGAGCAGTATCAGCACCCGCTGCTCGGCGGGGTTGTCCTTAAGGCGCTTGGCGGCGAGACCGATGGCGTCGCCGATGGCGGTCTTGTCGCCGGCGAGCCCGATGACCGCCTCGTCCAGGAGGATATGGACCGTGGTGCGGTCGAAGGTCAAAGGGGCTTGCAGGTAGGCCTGCTCGCCGAACAGGATCAGGCCGACGCGGTCGCCCACGCGCCGTTCGATGAACTGGCCGGCCACCCATTGGGTCGCGGTGAGACGATCCACCGCGCGGCCGTGAAGAAAGAAATCCTCGATTTCCATGCTGCCGGAAAGATCGACCGCCAGCATCAGGTCGCGCCCGCTCACGGCCTGCTCGATGGGCTCGCCGAGCCACTGCGGGCGGGCCGCGGCGCCGACCAGAAACACCCAGCCGGCGAGGGCGATCCAGAGGACATGCGGTTTGGCCCGCTTGATGCCTTGGCTTGAGGACAGCCGTTCGAATTCATCGAGAAACGGCGTCCTGAGCGCGGCACGCCCCTGCTCCGGGGCCGCCGGCATCCAGCGCCGGATCAGCCAGGGCAAGGGCAACACCAGGAAGACCCAGATCCAGGCAAATTCGATCATGGCTTGGCGGCGGCTCGCTTGGGAGCAGGGGGTTTTCGAGGCGGCACGACCGTTTGAGGCAGCGCTTTCAGCCAGTCGCGGCAAAGCGCCATCAGGCCGTCCATGTCGGCTTCGCCCGCCGGCCGGTAAGGCGCATCCAGCAGCGCCCGGCCGGCGCCTTGGGAAAAGCGCGGCGTTCCGAGCGGCCGGTCGAGCCATTCCAGCCACGCCTCGCCGGCAAGCCCCGCCACCTCTTCGCGAGGGTAGGCGCTCAAACCGGCACGGCGCAGAAGAACCGACAATCTTCTCAATTTTTCGGTCGTTGCCAGGGTCGAGTCCTTTTGCAGCGCGTCCAGCTCCCGCAACGCGAGCTTCGTCACCGTGACCCGCCGCCAGCGGCGAACCAGCCACATCGCCGTAACGATCAGCACGACGGCCACGGCCGCCGCCATCCACCAGCCGATGGCGGGCGGCCACCCGCTTACCGGGTCGGGCAGATGAATATCGCGGAGAGGCAAGGGGTCCATAATCAGGCACAGGACAAGGATGGACGGCTGCTCTGCTGTAACACGAGAAAAGGCTCGTCCGTGGTGCGGCAGGGAACCAGGCGTATCCCGTGCCGGCGGGCCAGTCCGCGCAAGCGTTCCTCGCGGGCCTGGAACGACCGTTCGTAGGCGTCGGCGGCCCCGGCATCGGCGTTGAGCAGGACATCGCGGCGCCCGTCGCTGAACCGGTGGGTGCCCAAGGGCAAGTGCCGCTCCAAAGGGTCGAAAATGAATACCAGCACCAGATCGCAGTGGCGCGCCAACCGGCCCAGGCTGGTTTCGCCGGCCGCGGTCAGATGCCGGAAATCGCTGAACATGAACGCGAGGCTGCCCGGACGGGCATGGCGCGGCAGACGGGCCAGCGCGTCTTGCAGGGCGGTTTCCGGGGCGCCCGCGGTTTGGGGATTCGCCCGGTCGGCCAATGTCTTGAGGAGTCGCAATACCGCGCGGTGGCCGTGCTCCGGCTTGAATTCGACGCTTTCGGCATCGGAGAAAATCTGTCCGCCGACTCGGTCGCCGTGGCGGCGGGCGCTCCACGCGATGAGCGCGGCAAGCCGGGCGGCCATGGCCGATTTGAACATGCCGCGGGTTGCGAAGAACATCGAGGACCGGTAGTCCACCGTCAGGAATACCGGACGTTCGCGCTCCTCGCGGAACAGCTTGGTATGCGGCTTGCCGGTTCGCGCCGTGACGCGCCAGTCCAGATTGCGTGCGTCGTCGCCCTGGGTATAGGGCCGGGTTTCGTCGAACTCCATGCCGCGCCCTTTGAACGCCGAGAGATACTGTCCGCTCTGCAGGGCGCGTACGGTCGGCCGGGCCAGCGTCAGCCCCGCCGCGGGCTGGCTGAGGCGGATCAAATCCTCGAGCGCCGGCCGGACGAGCGAATCGTCGGGTGGCGTCGTAGCCGGCAAGCTTGGGGAGAATCGGGCGTGCATAAAAGCGAGGGGTTATTTCAGAAAACGCTGCAACACATTATCCAGAAAATTCCAGCCGGCGTCGGTACAGCGAATGACTTCGCCACGCCGTTCGAGCCATTCGGCGGCAATGCAGTCGGAAAGTTCCGGTTCGAGCACCGCCACGGGCAATCCGGTGCGTTCTCCGAAAGCCGCTTCGGCGAAGCCTTCCCGGAGACGGAGATGATTCATCAGAAATTCGAACGGCACGTCTTCCCGCGGAACCGTGGCTTGGCTCCCCTGCCGGTCGGGAAGGCCGGCGAACTCGAGATAATGCTGCGGGTGTTTGATTTTCCAGGTGCGCGTGATGGTTTGCCCGGCAGCGTTTGTGATCTTGCCGTGGGCGCCCGCACCGATGCCCAAATAATCCCCGAAACGCCAGTAATTGAGGTTGTGCCGGCAGCGGTACCCTTCCCGGGCATAGGCGGACACCTCGTACTGGCCGTAGCCGTGTTCCGCCAAGAGCGCCTGGCCGCTTTGCTGCATCGCCCAGATGCGGTCGTCTTCCGGCAGGCGCGGCGGGTATTTGTGGAAGACGGTGTTGGGTTCCAGGGTGAGCTGATAAAACGAGAGATGCGTCGGGTTCAGGCCGATCGCAGTTTTAACGTCGGTCAGCGCGTCATCGACCGTTTGATCCGGGAGGCCGAACATGAGATCGAGATTGAAATTTTCGAATCCCGCTTCGCGGGCAATCTCTGCGGCGAGCCGCGCCTCCCGGCTGCCATGGATTCGGCCCAGCTTCTTCAGATGCGCATCGTTAAAGCTTTGAATGCCGATCGACAAGCGGTTCACTCCGGCTTCTCGAAACCCTCTGAACTTTGCGATTTCGACGGTTCCGGGATTGGCCTCCATGGTGATCTCGGCATCGTCCGCAACATCGATCCGCGACCGAACACCCTGCAAAAGATCGTGGATCGCGGCCGGGCTGAAAAGACTCGGGGTGCCGCCGCCGATGAATATCGTCTCTATCCGGCGCCCTTCGACGGCGGGCGCCTGTTGCTCGAGATCGGCGAGCAGCGCTTCCACGTAGCCGCGTTCGGGCAGCGCGCCGTCCGTCGCGTGCGAGTTGAAGTCGCAATAAGGGCATTTCCGCACGCACCAGGGCATGTGGATGTACAGGCTAAGAGGGGGTGTCGCAAGCATGGTCGGCGGGTATTTTACCCCGAGGTCCGAAGAATTGACGGGCGAAAGGCTACGCCGACGACGCGAAATCAAGTTCTCAGCGCGTAGTAGGCCAGCAGCCCGTAGCAAGCGGCGGCCGTTCCACCGTGCAGCAGAACCAGGGCTCTGGGTTGAATGCCTTTGGCTCGTTGAAAAGAGACGTACAGTCCGGCGGCAATGATGGCGAGCGCCAGTCCGATGATGAGATAGAGACGGGTATCGCCTTTCAGGGCGACCATGATGACCAGAGCCGATCCCAGCAGCGCCAGACCGCCATGGATCAGGGCGTACAGCCTCGAACTGCCTCTTCCCTGGAAGGCGTCGATTCCCATGCCCGCCCCCATGAATGCCACCAACGTAAAAACCGCTACCGACAACATCAGCATAATCTTCTCCTTGATAATCGGACGATGGACGAGGGTTCGATTGTAGGTAGGGGAAGGGTGAACGGCAAGTCGCGCCGGCCGTTGAAATGACTTAACGATTTCGCGGAAGGGCAGTCGGTCGGACTTTGAGCCGGCGGACGTCGATCCGTTACGGCGAGGCCGGAAATCGAGGAAAGAGGAGACAGGAATCCAGAGCCTGTACGAATTTACCGGAGCCGGCGCGAGAATCGGGCCTTCGATTCTCGCGCCGGCTGGTTCAACGAGGCGTCCGGCCTCGATCATTCAACTGCCCTGGGCAACTTCGCGACAGGCTCCAGGAAAAGGCGAATCCTTGCCGGTTCTATTCGCCTCGGAAGTATTTCTGGGAGAGCTTCCAAGCCAGCCCTGCGATATCGCGCCCTAGCTTTCGGGCGTTGAGATCGCCGTCGATAAAGTGGATTCCGCCGTAGCGCCGGGAGATTCCTGCCTCATCGGCCGCATCCGAGAAGGTCGCCCAGTACAGCGTCACGTCGGTGGCGGGCACGACGCCGGGTTCGACGCGCGAGCTTCCGGCGGGGACGGTTACCGACATGCCGAAGGCATCGCTTCCTGTAAACCGCTTGAGCGTTTCCGCACCGGCGGCGCTGAACACGCTGTGGCCCGAGTAGTATTCCGCGAACGGCGGGGTAACCACCGTCGGAGCCTGATAGGGCTGCCAGCCGGCGCCGTCAACCGGGCCCGACCAGCCTTGGACCGTCTGCCCCGCGAACAGGTAGTGGATGGCGGTAACGGGGCGCACGTAATCGAAGGCTCGTTTGGCGTCCCAGGCGGCGATGCCGGCGTCGAAGATGGCGTTCGTCAAGGCGAAGAACAGTTTGACGTCCTTATCGAGGTTGTAATGATCCCGGTGCGAGACGTACTGCGCGAACAATGCCCAGTGGCCGGGAGGCAGTTCCGATGAGGGACCGTCCGCCCAGTATTCGGCAATGACCTTCTGCGAATCGGACAAATAGGCGGTGTAATCGAGTATCTGCTGTGCTTGCAGGATAAACCGCCGGCTGTCCGGCGAAGACGGATTGCTGGGATCGTAATACGCGGGCGCGGGCAAGTTCTTGCGGAACTGCGCTCCGTCCTTCATCGCGTAAGGCGCCACCAGCCCCCAGTGCGGCGCAATGAACTGCTGCGTGACAAAACCGCCTTGTCCATCGGGTACGGCCAGCGGCTGCCAGCGATTGGGATCGTTGATGGTATCCGGGGTGTTGACCGGCTGATAGCCGGTGTAGTCGCTGTAGGCCCCCGGATGAAGATCGCCCAACTGGTTGGCGCCGTCATGATGGCGGAACTCGATAACGGCGTTCGCGGCCAGATTGCCGATTCCGGCGGGCGTGGACTGGTCGGTGGAATCGTCGGCCGGGTTGTAGCCCAAGCCCGTCATCAGTGCGTCGAACTTGGCCGTTTCCGACGGGAAAAGGTCGGAAAGGCATCGATGGGCAGCATGACTCACGGCCATATTTTTGTTCGCGAGAGTCCGTTCGGCGGCCGGCCGGCGGAGCTTGCCGCCGAGTCGCGTCCCTTTCGCTTTCTCGTCGTAAGCCGCCCAAGCATCGAACATGCAGGTATGGGCAACGGCGAGCATGCGGGCGACCATGGGCGGCCCCGGATGGGTATCCCGGATCGCCTCCAAGGCGGCGTTATTCCAGTCCAGCACCACACTATCGGCGCTGGCCGAATTCGGAAGACTGCTAAAACAAAGTGCGCCAAGCAAACCGGACGAAAGGATTTTTGTTTTCGGTTTCATATATGGCTCCTGGGATGATGTTTGTTTTTTTGCGACGGTCTTGGTTTGTTTCGGATAAGGCTTCGGGTCCAAAAGACGTCCATGTCCAAAAGCCAGATCCGGGCATGCTTTCGGCGCGAGTCGAGCCAAAAGCGCCGTCTGATAGTGTGGGTTAGAAAATCAGTCGTTTATGTGGCGAAGATCACAAAAGAAACCGGGCATCCGGTGAAAATTACCGAAAGCTTGATGGCGCTCGTCCGGAGCGGATTCGCCCTTCGGCAAGACGCGCGGCTGCACATTCTCTATTCGGTGACGGGAAGTCATGCCGCGCCGTACCGTTCGGCAGGGCTCCAAATCCTTGCCGAAACGCAAGGGAAATACGCCCTCAAAGGCGCGACGAGGCACCGCTAACGATGAAATAAGGAGTGGGTGGAAAGTGCTAAGCCGGGGGGGTCATAGAGTGATCGGCTGGGGCGTCCGCGGCTGGGAAAACCCATTCCCGTCCACTCTGAATGTTGACGGCTTCGGCTGTTGGTTCAACTTCTGATAAATCACCGTGGGCTAACGCGCGCGGCCCGTTCGGCACGATCGATATCCCGCTGGCTGTCGCCGATTTTGCGATGGAAGTTCGAACTGCCTGGAGGATTGCGAGTATATCGGCTCGGTTCCGGACATCACGAAATGGCAATATTTACACTACATTATTGATGTTTCAGCCGTTAACATGGAGGTAGGGTTATGTTTAGGGACTAGCCTGCGGGCGATTTCCCGCTTCGATCATCTTTCCGGCCGACATCGTCATTCACGGTTCCGGTCCGAGCGGCATGCGTCGTACCGGCTTTCGGCTTTGCCGGTACGCTGAGCGGAAGGACTAAACGACGATCAAGACCGGGAGATCGTGCAGGCTGGTAAAGAATTGGCGTCTTAAAAACAAAAACAAAGTGTTTCGCTGATGCTTCATTTCATCCGCCGTGCCTGTAGCCGCATCGCGCAGTGGCTGTGCCGCCTGGAGCATGGCAGCGGATGCCCACGGTACTCCACCGAACGCCAGCGGGCCTTCCTGGAAAACGTGCTGGATAATATGACGGACGCTGTCGTCGTATGCGACGCCAACGCCACTCTCACGTATTTCAACCGCGCCACCCGCGAGATTCATGGCACCATAGAGCATTCCCCGCCTCCCGAACAGTGGGCGGCACATTTCAGCCTTTTCCGGCCCGACGGCAAGACGCCGCTAAAGATCGAAGAGGTCCCTCTGTTCCGTGCTCTTAAGGGAGAGCGCGTCATGAACCAGGAAGTCCAGATCCGGGCGAAGGACAAGGCGGCGCGGATACTGCTCGTTAACGGCAGTCGCATCGTCTCGTCGGCAGGCGAAGTTTTCGGCGCGGTGGTGGTGATGCACGACATCACCGAACGGCGCCGGGCCGAGCGCGACAAGGAGAGGCTGGTCTCGATCCTGGAAAACACCTCGGATTATGTCAGTACCGCCGACATGGATGGCAATATCCATTACATCAACCGCGGCGGGCGCAAATTTATCGGGTTCGGTCCCGACCAGGACATTTCGGGGTTTAGGATCGACCAAAGCCATCCGCCCAGTTCGACTCGGCTCGTTTTGGAACAGGCTTTTCCAATCGCTCTCCGCGAGGGAGTATGGCAAGGCGAGACCGTGTTCAAATGCCTGGACGGACGCGAGGTCCCGGTATCCCAAGTCATCATCGCGCACCGCGACGAAGAGGGCGAGGTGGAGTTTATGTCCACCATCGTGCGCGATATCAGCGAGAAGAAACGGGCCGAAGAACGATTGACCTGGCTCGCCTATCACGACCCGCTCACCCTGTTGCCCAATCGCTTTCTTCTCAGCGAGCGCATCGGCCATGCCCTAGCCAAAGCGTCCCGGCGCGACCGGATGGGGGCGCTTCTCTTCATCGATCTGGACCGCTTCAAAACCATCAACGATACCCTGGGACATGCGTTCGGCGACGAATTGCTCAAGCATGTGGCCGGGCGATTGACCCACACGGTGCGTAAAGAGGATACCGTCGCACGGCTGGGCGGGGACGAGTTCGTGGTGCTGGTCGAAGACGTCGAGAACAGCGACGATGTCTCGATTGTGGCCGAAAATATCCTGAACGCGTTTCTCCCGGCGTTTACGATCAAAGGCCAGGAATTTTTCGTCTCCCCCAGTATCGGCATCGCCGTCTATCCCCACGATGGCGAGGATATCGACTCCCTGTTACGAAATGCCGATGTCGCCATGTACCGCGCCAAGGAACGGGGCCGAAAAGGCTACCAGTTCTATACCGCGGACATGAACAGCCGATTATTGGAGCGCTTGAGGCTTGAAACCGATCTTCATCACGCGCTGGAGCGGAATCAGTTCGTTCTTTACTATCAGCCCATTGTAAGTTTGGCGACCGACAGGACCTGCGGCGTCGAGGCCTTGTTGCGCTGGCGGCATCCGAGCCGGGGATTAATTACGCCGAATGAGTTCATCCCTTTGCTGGAAGAAACGGGCTTTATCATTCCGGTGAGCGAATGGGTAATCAGGACGGCCAGCGGGCAGATGCGGAACTGGCGGAAAGCCGGGTTGCCGTCGGTGCGAGTCTCCGTCAACATTTCCGCCTTTCAGTTTCAGCAGCAGCCGGATCTCATCCGGCTGCTTACGGATTGCATCGCGGAAATCGGGGCCGACAACGAAAAGTCGTTCGAATTGGAAATCGAATTGAAGGAAAGCACGCTCATGAGCGATCCGGAACGTGCCCATCGCACCATGCAGGCGATACGGGCGCTCGGGGTCAGCATCGCCATCGACGATTTCGGAACGGGATATTCCTCGATGGCCTATCTTAAGCAATTTCCCATCGACGCTCTCAAGCTCGCCCCGGATTTCGTCGACGGCCTGCCCGACGATACGGACGCCGCCGCCATTTCCCGAGCCATTCTCGCGATGGCTCAACAACTGAACCTCCGGGTCGTGGCAGAAGGGGTGGAGTCCGAGGCGCAATTGGATTTTCTGCGAACCCAAGGGTGCGACGAGATACAAGGCTATTGGTTGACTCCTCCGCTCTCGGTCGAAGAAATTGAAAAATGGCTGCGCGAAGACAAGGCGGTCGCGGCGTCTTCCGAATCATCCTGAAAATGCCGCTTGAACGTGCCTGACTATGCCACGGGGCAGGCTGTCGCAAGCGGCGGAATCGTGTTTTCGGTTGGCAGGTTCAGGCAGGCGGCAGAGCATTTTCATTCCGTGTGTGGGGGCGAATTCATTCGCCCTTTCAGAACATCAAAGGCGAATGAATTCGCCTCTACACCGTAAAGTCGAATCGAAAACGCTTTATAAAGCATAAGTCTCGGATAGACCGCAAGTTCATGTGCCCAGGAGGTTGTGCTCGACAGCCTCGATGAGCTTTTCTTCCTCCAGCGGACGGTAAAACAGGTAGCCCTGAACGAAATCGCACCCATGGGTGCGCAGTTCCAGCAGTTGCGCCTCGGTTTCGACGCCCTCCGCCACCAGTTTGAGCCCCAACGCTCGGCCCAGGCCGATCACGGCGCGGATGACGGTGCGGTTTTCCAGTTGCTTTTCGACGCCATCGACAAACGCACGGTCGATTTTCAGTACGCTAATGGGCAGCCGGGTCAATTGCGCCAGCGACGAATAGCCGGTACCGAAATCGTCCACGGCCACCCGCAGGCCGAAATCGGCCAGGCGGCGCAGCATGCGCATGTTGGCCTCGACATCGGCCATCAGGGATGTTTCGGTTATTTCGAGCTGGATGCGTGTGGGATCGGCTCCGGTTTCACGCAGGATAGCGGCAAAATCGTCAGCCAGCGTCGCCTCGTTGAGTTGCCGCGCCGAGACATTGATGGACAGATAGGGCGCATTTTTCCCCCAACGCCGCCGCCAGTCGGACTCGGCTCGGCAGCCTTCGCGGAAAACCCAGGCGCCTATGGGTAGAATGGCGCCCGTCATTTCGGCCATGGGGATAAACGCCGCCGGTGAGATTTCGCCCGTCGACGGGAGCCAGCGCAACAGAAGTTCCGCCCCGACAATGCGGCCGCTTTCGGCGGAAACGATGGGCTGGAAGCGCGCCGACAGTTCGTTGCGCTCGACAGCCAGCCGCAAGCCCTGGGTAATGGCGAGCCGCTGCCGCGCCTGCTCTTGCAGGCTTTCGCTGAAGAACTGCCAACTATCGCGCCCTTTCTCTTTCACGGCGTACATGGCCGTGTCGGCGGAACGCAATAAATCGTCGGCGGAATGCGTGGTTCCGTGGCCGATGGCGATACCGATGCTGGCTGTCACCAGCATCGGTATCCCGTGAATCACGGCAGGTTGGCGCAGCCTGTCGTTGATCCGATGTGCCAGGGCGGATGCCAAGGTCGGCTCCTCGATCTGCTCGCACAGAATAACGAACTCGTCGCCCGCGAGACGGCCCACGGTATCGCCCGGCCGCACCAGATCCATCAGTCGTTCGGCGGTTTCCTTCAGTAAGGCGTCGCCGACCTCGTGGCCATGAGAATCGTTGATCAGCTTGAACCCGTCGAGATCCACGAACAGCAAGGCCACGCTCAATCCCTGCCGGCGCGACCGCTGCAAGGCGGCAGCAATCCGATCGCGGATCAAGGTGCGATTAGGCAGGTTGGTAAGGGGGTCGTGAGTGGTTCGCCGCAGCAGTTCCTCTTCGGCGCGCCGGCGCTCGGTGGCGTCCCGCATCGTGACGATCAGCACCCAGTCGTTGCCGTTGTGAAACTTGGCGATCGAAGCCTCGATCGGGAAAAAGCTGCCGTCCTTGCGATACCCTGTGATTTCGCCACGCTCCGCCATGCGCCGTTGGGTTTCCGAACCGGCGACAAAACGCTCGATCGCTTCGGCGTGCCGCTGCCGTAAGTGGGGAGGCAGCAGGAAATGCACCGACATGCCCAGCATTTCTTCGGCGGCGTAACCGAACAGCGAGCTGGCGCTCCGATTGCATTCGATGATGACGCCTTGGGCGTCGGTGGCGAGAATGGCGATGTCGGCGAGGGACAGTATCCGTTGCGAGGTGCCGATCCTGTCCATCGCGGTGCTGACTTCCTTCGCCAGCCGGGCTGCCGCTTGAGGCGACAGAGGCGACTCATGCAGCCGGATTGCTTGCGTCTGTTCCCGATAGCGCTCCGGAATCCTGGGAGGCGTGCGTCCGAAACGTTCCACGATGCTGAATGTTCCGTCCGAATTACAGCGCGCCAGATAAACGTTCACACTCGCGTGGTGGGTGACGGCGTCCATCGTCACCTCGCCTTGCGGCCCAGTCACGCGGACCGATTCCAACGCCTCCGCCAAGGCCTCGGCGTCGGTCGATCCCGCGTCTTCGACCGCCTTGGCAAAGGCTTGCACGCACAGGTAAACCCCCTCGCCGAAGTTCGTCAGCACGCCGTTGCCGTGGGGCCAAATGCCTTCGATATCCGGCAGGCGAGCCAATCGTTCGAGATAACGGCGATTTTCCGCCGTATCGACGGACATAAAGTAAGTGTTGCTGGAATAAAAATCCGTGCGCACATGCGCCGGCAACCGGCTTGCCATCACTTCATCGTAATGGCTCATAACCACGGCCATGCGCTTTTTGAGGCCCAGTTCGGTAAACCGGGTCAGCAGCGTGATCTGATCGATGCCGGCAAAATAGGGCACGAAGACATCGGCGCCGGAATAAGCGACTTGCTTGAGAAGAGCGTCGATCTCCTCGGAATCGGCTCCGATCGAGAGATACTCCTCGCCGAGGATATCGCCGCCATAATTTTTAAGGGATCGTTTGGCCGCATCGATGGAACCCCGTGGCCATTCATAATTGTTGCCGGCGAAAAACATTTTGGGGCCGAAGTGTTCCGCCATATGGGGAATCATCTTATCGATCTGCTGGTTGGGCAGTGCCGCAAAATGGAAAAAATAGCGGCCGCCGATGCTGCCTTCATAGAAGGAGAAGTTGAGCAGCGGAATACGCTTGGGTTCCGTCACCTGGGTGGCGACGGCGATACGCGAGTTCGATAGCAAGTTGCCGATAACGGCAACGCAACGATGATCCTCGATCAGCCGCAACGCGGCGGGAACGGCGGTTCCGGGCAAACTGCCGTCGTCCTCGACGATAAGCTTCAACGGACGGCCGAGCACGCCTCCGCGTTCGTTGACTTCGTCGCAGGCAATGCGGGCTGCCCAGATAATCTCAGGGCCATAAATGGCCGCAAGTCCGGTCAGGGGCGGCATTAGTCCGAGGCGGATCGGTTCGGCATCGGCTTTTTCGTTCACGGAACGGTCCTTATTTTTTATCTTTTTATTGTAGGCGATGCCGCAACATAAAGAAGATTGCGCGTCTTGGATTCGCCGCTTCGTTCACCGGACGAAACCTGTTTTGAACCCTTTTCCGCAGCATGCGGCACGAAGCGTGTGCGGCATAACTTCCGAACGCATATGCCGCTTAGTCCTGCCAACTCCGGCTCGGTGTTGTCACAAATCCGTAACAAACCCTTAACGAAATCGTCACAGTTTCCCCGTAGTCTCTTGTTGCTTTAGCGCGATCGACTGTTGAGTTGTTGCCAACAATCCGAGAGAGGGGGCATCCGATGAGATGGCGTCCGATCTAGACGCGCGATTCTTCGAAAACACTTTTTGCGATGTGGGGGAACGATGAAATTAAAACGGTTGGCCTATGTGGTTTCGGTCGCAATTGGCGGGATCGGCGCGAATAACGGCTATGCACTCGATCTCTACATGGATAGCAAGACCAAGCAGATTTACGCGGAACCCGGTCCGGGACGCGTGAAGCTCGGCAACTTCGAAAAAGTCGACGAAGAGGCGGGCGAAGCATCCAAAACTGCTAAGAAGTCGGCGAAGTCCAAGCCGGAGGGCGATCAGATTAAAGCGGTGGAAGACCGTCTAAACAAAAAAATCGATGCCTTGGCGAATAAACCGAAAGCTCCGGACGAAGCCAAGGTGACGATTAACGAGAAAGGCGTTCGGTTTCAAACCAATGACGGCAATTTCAAATTCTCGCTAAATGGACGTCTCCATGCCGATGCCGCCATTCATAATGCAGACAAGTACGTCACCTACACCGATACGGACAATAATGGAAGTCGCGATGCTGGCGAGACAGCCACCCGGCACGATCTCACCGACGGTACCGAGATTCGCCGCTTCCGCATGGAATTTGCTGCTCAGTTCTATAACGACTGGCTGATGAAGCTGCAGCCGGACTTCGCCAACGAGCAGCTTACCTTGAAAGATGCTTATGTTCAGTACACCGGCTTGGATTGGGGCACGTGGACTATCGGCCAAAGCAAGCAACCCTACAGCTTGCAGCAGATGATGAGTTCCAACGACATGGTGTTCATGGAGCGCTCGCTCGAATACGTCTGGACTGACGAACAAGTCGATCGCGCCATCGGTATCCGCTACGATGTGAGTGGCAACAACTGGTCCGCGGCGGCAGGCTGGTATGGCGATGCGGCTACGCGGCAGGCCGAAAGCAGTGATGAAGGCTGGGGCGCGGCGGGCCGTGCCACGTGGGCACCTTGGTTCAAGCCGGGCGAGGTCATTCATATCGGTGCTTCGGGTGCTTACCGTACGAATCGGGATGCAAACAAGACGATTCATTACCGCATCCGGCCGACACGTATCGACCAGTCTTCCGTCTCGCCCTTGGATACGGGCAATATCACAAACGTCGAGGACATGGCGTTTTTCAACGCGGAAGCGGCAGGAGCGTATGGTCCGGTCTCCTTCGAGGGCGAATACAATCTGGCTAATCTCCTTAGGTCGAGTCCCAACGGCGGATCAAACACGGGAACCGGCGATTCGAAGTTCGACGGTTGGCATCTTGATCTGGCCTACAGCCTGACCGGGGAATCGCGAGCGAGCGCTTACGATCCCAAGCAAGGGGTATTCAAACGCCTTACGCCTAACCGCAACTTCGATCTTGCCGGCGGCTGGGGCGCTTGGGAGTTGAAAGGCCGAGTCGAGCAAGTGAACCTCAATAAGGTAGGCACCCCAGGCCAACATGGCGGGCGCCAGACCGACGTCGTCTTCGGCGTGAACTGGTATCTGAATCCTTGGTTCCGGTTGATGCTGGACTATACCCACGTTCTCGATATCGATCTCGGGAATGCCGGCACTCGGAGAACTCTTTCCGAAGGAGATCCGTCGGATTTCGACGTTGTCCAGATGCGCGGCTCTCTGGCCTTCTAAAATACTCTTTCGATCTCTGCTCACGCCTGGAACCCCGCGAAAGCGGGGTTCTTTTTTCGAAACGTCCTTCCGCACGGCACCGGCGTCGTTTGCTCTAACAAATGACCGAAGGACCGCCTCCGTTGTGCTGGTTTTCCCGCGGTTGTTATGATTCTCAAACCGCTTCGGCGCCGTAACTCGCCCGGCTATTGCAGCGTTTCCCAAGTCCACCAAGGAATGCCGATTCATGGAGTTCAAGGATTACTACAAGATCATGGGCGTATCGAGGGACGCCTCGCAGGAGGATATTCGGCGAGCTTATCGCAAGCTGGCCCGCAAATATCATCCCGACGTCTCCAAGGAACGTAATGCCGAGGAGCGGTTCAAGGAACTCGGCGAAGCTTACGAGGTATTGAAAGACCCGGAAAAGCGCGCCGCTTACGATCGGATTGCGACGGGCCGTCAGCATGGCGAACGTTTTACTCCTCCGCCCGACTGGGCCTTCGACTTCGGCTTTGGGGGCGGCGGTTTTACCGGCGGAGACGCCACCGGGTTCAGCGACTTTTTCGACAGCCTGTTCGGCCGGGCGACGAGGGGCGGGCGACGAGAAACGCGTGGCGGTTGGAGCGGACCGGCCCCGGGCCAGGATCAACATGCCAATATTTACATCAGTCTCGAAGAGGCTTTCGCGGGAGGGGCTCAAACGGTTGCTCTCGCCATCCCGGAAATCGATGCGCAAGGCCGAATCGTCAACAAGACCCGCACCCTAAACGTCAAGATACCGAGAGGCATCAAGGAGGGACAGCGCATTCGCCTGTCCGGGCAGGGCGGGAGAGGCTGGATGGGAGGCGCGGCAGGCGATCTTTATCTGGAAATCCGATTCAAACCCCATCGATACTTTCACGCCGAAGGCGCGGACATTTCGCTGGAGTTGCCGGTAACGCCCTGGGAGGCCGCTCTCGGCCAGACGGTTACCGTTCCTACCTTGGGCGGCAAAGTCGAACTCAAGCTCCCTCCAAACTCTCAAAACGGACAGAAGCTGCGCTTAAAGGGACGGGGGCTGCCCGGCAATCCTCCGGGAGATCAGATAGTAACCCTCCGTATCGTGACCCCGGAAGCCGCAACCGCGGAGGCTAAGGCTCTCTATAAAAAGATGTCCGAGATTATGCCGATGAATCCGCGGGCGCACATGGGAGTATGACTATGACGAACAAGACCGCAGTCGCCTGGACCGGCGTTGTTTTGGACGAAACCGTTCGATTCTCCCTCGTCGATATCTGCGAGGCGTGCAGAATCGATGCCGAATCGATTTTCGAAATGGTTAACGAGGGCATCGTCGACCCGGAAGGTTCGGAACCGATGAACTGGCGGTTCAACACCGCCGCGTTGCGGCGATTGCAAACGGCGCTTCATCTGCAACGCGATCTCGGGGTCAACCTGGCCGGCGCCGCGTTGGCTTTGGATCTGCTCGAAGAGCTCGATGCCTTGCGGCGGCGGCTGGCTTGATCCGCCCGTGTTTTTCTCGAAGGGAATCGCATCCCCCGCTTGCGATCGGCTTGCGGCGTAAACGCGCCGCAAGCAGGCGAGCGCAGTCATTTTGGCGCTCAGGAATTCAGGAAAGAGCGTCTCGGTTCGAAGCTAGCGTATCCCGCAGCGCCAGATCCAGTGTCTCGTACGAAAACTTAAAGTTCTCGCCTTGAAAACGCCCGGGAACCGCCCGCTGGCTACCCAGCAACAGTTCCGCCATTTCTCCCGCACCCAATCGGATAAGCCATGCCGGTATGCCGAGCACGGCGGGACGTCTCAACGCCCTTGCCAAACATCGCGTAAACTCCTCGTTCGTAACCGGCTCGGGCGCCGTTAGATTGAACGCTCCGTCTAGAGCAGGCGACTCCAGTAAGTATTGCGTCATGGCGACGTGGTCTTTCATGTGAATCCACGACATCCATTGCCTGCCGTCGCCGAGCCGCGCGCCCAATCCGAGCGTGAACGGAAGCCGCATTTTTTGCAGAAATCCTCCGCCCTTGCCGATCACCAGGCCGGTCCGAAGGAGACACACTCTGACGCCGGATTCCTGGGCGCTCCATGCGGCGTACTCCCACGCCTGGCATAATTTCTGGCCAAAATGGTCCGGCTCCGTAGCCGAACTCTCATCCAGGATGGCGTCTCCCCGATCGCCATAGATTCCGACCGCCGATCCGCTGATAAGCACCGCAGGTTTGAACTCGGCCTTACGAATCCGCTCGATAAGATGCTCGGTCAAAGTAACCCGGCTATCCCAAAGGGTCCGTTTGCGCTGTTCACTCCAGCGGGAACCGATTACGGGTTCTCCCGCCAAATTGACAACGGCATCGAAATGCCGATCGGGCGTCCATTCGGACAAACTTCCCAGCGCGGCTACTCCGGCTCCGCATTTTTGGGACACTGTCCTGGGGTTCCGGCTAAAAACGGTCAGCCGATGGCCGGCTTTGAGCAGCGCCCTGCACAGACTTCTGCCGATAAATCCAGTTCCACCCGTGATCAAGATTCGCATATCTCATCCACCTCCTGTGGCGAGTGCCTAAGCGCCTGGAAATGTCCGATGCGCCTCTCTTTCAAGGAGAGAGCCGTTCGGAACCGAAATGCTCCAACAAAAAAGAGCGGATAAGATTATAACGGGCCGTGGCCGTTAAGCGTTAAAGCTGGCCGTTCTTGAACGGCTGCCGAGCGGAGTCGCCCGGCTGGAGGAGCAATTCAGGGGGGATTTACGAGAAAGTGGCAAGGATAGGATTGTTAACTAAGATCAATATTGAGATAACGCCTATGCTTGCCACATTGGGCGGCTTATTTCTGGTCGTCGTCGCTGAAAACCCAGCGCACGAAGAAAACGGCGGCGGCGATAACGACAATAGTGACCACCATGCCGGTCGGGGTTCTCATTTTTTCAACTAAGTCTAGTATGGCTCCCATTTCTTAACCTACCTTATTTGGTTTTATCGAAAGTCTTCTGTAATAGCAGAACAATGCTATCGCGCCGATTATCTTACCGTCTGGGCTAGCGCTGTCAAGTCGCCGGACACCTGCGTGAGCTTGGCCAACACATTCAACCGGCAATCGGTGCAAGCGATTCAGCACGCAAATCAGCCGCATCTTCGTTATTCAGGGCCACAAAAAAACCTGGATGAAGATTCTTCATCCAGGTTGATGTCAGTGCCCTAAAAAGGCTGGAGAGCTATTTATTGGAAGCAACTGCCGCTTCGTGCGAAGGGCAGACGAGCTTGAAAAACGGAAATTACAGGCTCGGGGATACGGTGGTCGAGATTTTCTGTTTGTCACCGTCCGGCGAGTTGCCGCAAGCAACCAAGCCCAAAGCGACCATGACGACGCTGATAACGCATGCCAATTTCTTCATAAGATCCTCCTCAATTTCCAAAGCTTTAAGATTTTGTAGTTAGTAGTGCATGTAGCACGGAATCTTTTATAAAGAAGATTTTCCGAAAATGCAAGGGGCGGAAAAAGACGGGCGCTTCTATCGGAAGCAGCGCACCCGGCTCGGGCGACGGAGATCGCCGAAAACGCCTACTGGATGGGTTAACGCGACAGCACTTCGAGCCCAGCCGCGGCGGAAGCGTCCTGATGGCCGGACACGCTGCCTCGCGCCAGATCGAGCCCGATGAAATCGAATAAGTTGCGATCGGCAAGCTGAGAGGGCGCTACATTCCGCAGCGCTGTGAAAATGGTCTCCAGGCGCCCCGGAAACTGCTTTTCCCAAGCCCGCAGCATGTCCTTCATCGCCTTGCGCTGTAAATTTTCCTGCGAGCCACAGAGATTGCACGGGATAATCGGAAAGGCTTTGATGCGCGCGTATTCCTCGATGTCCTTCTCGCGGCAGTACGCGAGCGGCCGAATGACGATATGGCGCCGATCGTCGCTCAACAGTTTGGGCGGCATGGCCTTGAGGGTGCCGCCATAAAACAGGTTGAGAAAAAACGTCTCAAGGATGTCGTCGCGGTGGTGGCCCAATGCGATCTTGGTAACGCCATGTTCGGCGGCATACCGATAAAGCAGCCCGCGCCGCAGCCTGGAACACAAGCCGCACGTCGTTTTGCCTTCCGGTACCACCCGCTTGACGATGCTATAGGTATCCTGCTCGATGATATGGTAGGGAATGCCGCGGCCGGAGAGGTACTCCGGCAGCACACGCTCGGGGAATCCCGGCTGCTTCTGGTCCAGGTTGACGGCAACGATGTCGAACTGAACCGGAGCATTCAGCCGAAGGCTGAGCAGGACATCCAGAAGGGTATAGGAATCCTTTCCTCCCGAGAGGCAAACCATCACCTTGTCGCCGTCCTCGATCATTCGATAGTCGGCGATGGCCTCGCCGACTAGACGGCGCAGTCTCTTTTGCAGTTTGTTGAATTCGTAACGCTGCTTTTCAGTCAGAGCGCCTGCCGCCCTATCCGCCATAACGTCTGAATATCAAACTGGCATTGGTCCCGCCGAAACCGAAGCTGTTCGACATGACCGTATCGATGCGGGCATCGTCGACCCGCTTCCGCACGATAGGCACGCCTTCCGCTCCCGGATCGAGCGTTTCGATGTTGGCCGAGGCGGAAATGAAACCGCCGTTCATCATCAACAGGGAGTAAATCGCTTCGTGCACGCCCGCGGCGCCCAACGCATGGCCCGTCAACGATTTTGTCGAACTGATGGGCGGAACCTCGTCGCCGAAAACGGCCTTCACGGCCTGCAATTCCTTGATGTCGCCGATCGGCGTGCTCGTTCCGTGCGCGTTGATGTAATCGATCTTGCCGGGGGCACTTTCCATGGCCTGCCTCATGCATCGCACCGCTCCCTCGCCGGAGGGTTGAACCATGTCGAAGCCGTCGGAGGTAGCGCCGTAACCGACAAGTTCGCCGTAAATCCTGGCCCCGCGAGCCTTGGCGTGTTCAAGCTCCTCGAGAACCAGAACTCCGCCGCCTCCCGAAATGACGAATCCGTCCCGGTTGGCGTCGTAGGGACGCGATGCAACCTCGGGTTTGTCGTTATATTGCGAAGACAATGCTCCCATGGCATCGAAGAGCACGGTCATCGTCCAATGTACTTCCTCGCCGCCGCCGGCGAAGATGATGTCCTGCTTGCCCAGCTGGATGAGTTCCGCCGCATTGCCGACGCAGTGGGCGCTGGTGGCGCAGGCGGAGCTGATGGAATAATTGACGCCCTTGATCTTGAAAGGCGTTGCGAGGCAGGCGGAATTGGTGTTGGACATCGTCCGGGGCACCATGTACGGTCCGACCTTCTTGACGCCCTTCTCGCGATAGTTGTCGAACGCAAGCAGGAGATTCGCCGTGGAAGGACCGCCCGATCCCATGATCAAGCCGGTCCGGGGATGCGAGATTTCCGTCTCGTCCAGGCCCGAATCGGCGATCGCCTCCTGCATGGCGATGTAATTGTAGGCGGCGCCGTCCCCCATGAATCGGCGAATCTTGCGGTCGATAAGATCGTCCAGGCTCAGATTGATCGGACCGAAGACCTGGCTGCGAAACGCCATCTCCCGATATTCTTCACTGGACCGAATGCCCGAGCGACCCTGTCGCAGAGCCTCGGTCACCTCTTGTTGATTGTTGCCAATGCTGGAAACGATACCGATGCCGGTTACAACAACGCGTCTCATATCTGTACAGCTCGCTCAGAATGCATCCGTGGAGGTAAACAGGCCGACCCGAAGATCGCTGGCCTCGTAGATGACCTTGCCATCGCACTCCATTTCCGCGTCGGCAAATCCCATGACCAATTTACGCATCATCACCCGCTTGAGATGAATACGGTAAGTGACAAGTTTATGGTGAGGCAGAACCTGGCCCCGAAACTTGACCTCTCCCACGCCCAGCGCGCGCCCGCGGCCAAGGCCGCCCATCCAGCCGAGGTAAAATCCGATCATCTGCCACATGGCGTCGAGCCCAAGGCAGCCGGGCATCACGGGGTCATTCTGAAAATGGCAGGAAAAAAACCAAAGATCCGGTTTTATGTCCAGCTCGGCGATGATCATGCCTTTGTCGTAGAGGCCCTCGTCGGAACTGATGCGGGTGATGCGGTCGAACATCAACATCGGGGGAAGCGGCAACTGGGCATTGCCGGGACCGAACATTTCACCTCGTCCGCATTGAATCAACTCGTCCCGGCTGTAACTGTGCTGTCTCTGTTGTAATCTGGATTCCTTAACAATCATAAAAGTGCCCGATATCGATGTTGTTTTATGTTGCCTCTCGGCACCAGCGGGTTGCCGGAAGCGACCAGGCCGCTCACCAAAGTTCCAAGCCGACGCGCCAAACGTCTATTTTTTCGATGAAAACTTTCGGATGGCATCCATGGATGCGCATAAAAGTTTGTCTAGCGTCAAGGCTTGGCGAAGAAAAGGTTTATTGTATCAGGAAAACGTGAATTCCAGCAGCGCGCGAGGTGCCGGCATTGACATGCCGCTGCATTTTCGGGGCGGAAAACGGCGTCTCTCGAAAGTCCGTCAACAGGAGATTCGACGGCCGGCTCGGGCGAGGTTCGAAAGCGCCGGTCCGCAGCCTGCGAGACGGTTTTTTTCGCAACCTCTCGGCGCAGGGGCCGGGTCACGATCCGACGGACGCCGGTCTAAGCGGTAATCGGACCGATACGGGCGAAAATATGGCCATTTCAGCGAGCATACCCGCATGACAAACTTACTTGAATTGTTTTCCACCCGGCGCGGGATTGCCCACGCGGGCGCGGCGCCGGATTGTCCCGCACTTGGCTCGTAACGGCTCATCGAGATGGCTTCCGATTCCGTTCCTCAGAATCCCCGGCGCTTTACCTGGGCTTACATCCGGTCGGTCGCGTTCGAGCACAAGCGGGACTTGTTCGCCGCCCACCTGATCGCCGTGCTCGCGGCGTTAAGCGCGGTCCCAGTCCCCTTGCTCATGCCGCTTCTGGTCGACGAGGTCTTGTTGAACAAGCCCGGAATGGCCGTCGGCACGCTCGACCGGCTCTTTCCCGCCGAATGGCACGGACCCTTCCTGTACATTTCGGCCATACTGGGGATTACCTTGCTGCTGCGCCTGATTGCGGCGATCTTCAACGTGTGGCAGACGCGGCAGTTCAGTTTTATCGCCAAAGACATCATTTATAGGATCCGCTGCCGGCTCATCGGCCGGCTGCAGCGCATCTCCATGGCGGAGTACGAGAATCTCGGCAGCGGTTCGGTCGTAACCCACCTGGTCACCGATCTCGATACGCTCGACACGTTCATCGGCACCACCATCGCCCGTTTCGTGGTCGCCCTGCTGTCCCTGACCGGCACCGCCGCCATCCTGCTGTGGATGCACTGGCAGCTCGCACTGTTCATCCTGTTCCTGAACCCGGTCGTGATTTTTTTCACCAAGACGCTTGGGAAACGGGTGAAACATTTGAAGCGCGAAGAAAATTCCGCGATCGGCATCTTCCAGCTCGCCCTCACCGAGACCCTGGACGCCATTCATCAAATCCGGGCCAGCAACCGGGAAAAGCACTACATGGGGCGGCTGATGGACGCGGCGCGGGCGGTTCGCGAGAATTCGGCCGCCTACGCCTGGAAGAGCGACGCCGCCAACCGGATCAGTTTTCTGGTGTTCCTGTTCGGGTTCGACGTCTTCCGCGCCTTGGCCTTTTTCATGGTGATCTACTCCGACCTCACCGTCGGCGAAATGATGGCGGTCTCGGGCTACTTGTGGTTCATGATGACCCCGGTTCAGGAAATCCTGGGAATCCAGTACGCCTGGTTCGGCGCGAAGGCGGCGCTGGAGCGGATCAATCGGCTGAATGACCTGAAGCAGGAGCCGGAATATCCGCGCCTGATCGATCCGTTCGAAAAAGACCGAAAAGTGGGCGTCTTCATCGAGGACCTTCACTTCGCCTACCCGAACGGCAACGAGGTTTTGCGCGGCATCGCCATGGACATCCGGCCAGGCGAGAAAGTCGCCCTGATCGGCGCGAGCGGCGGCGGCAAATCGACCCTGGTGCAAGTGCTGATCGGCCTTTACCCGCCGACCTCGGGCATGGTCTATTTCAACGGCGCGCCGATGGACAAGATCGGCATGGACGTGGTGCGCGAACACGTGGTCACCGTCTTGCAGCACCCGGTACTGTTCAACGACACCGTCCGCGCCAACCTGACCTTGGGCCGGCCGGCGCCGGACGAGGAACTCTGGCGCGCGCTCGAAATCGCCCAACTTAAAGACGTGGTGGAAGCCAGCCGCGACCGGCTGGACACCGTCGTCGGCCGGCTCGGGATGCGGCTTTCCGGCGGCCAGCGCCAGCGGCTCGCGATCGCCCGCATGATCCTGGCCGATCCCAAGGTCGTCATCCTCGACGAGGCGACCTCGGCCATCGACAACGAAACCGAAACCCGCCTGTACGAAGGTCTGGACGAATTTCTCACGGGCCGCACGACGATCATCGTCGCCCACCGCTTGAGCGCGATCAAGCATGCCGATCGCATTTACGTCTTCGAGGACGGACGCATTTGCGAGCAGGGCGACCACGAAACCCTGGTTTCCAGCAAGGGTTTGTACGCGCGGCTCTACGGCCAGAAACCGGCGGCGCGCCGCGTCCGCGACCTGTCGGTCACGTCCTGAGCGGGATCCGCCGCAGGAAGCCGAAAAACGAGGGCCGTAAATCGGGTACAATGTCCGGCTTTCCGGACTTCAACCTCGGGCGTGTCCTTGTACGATCTCCACACCCATTCCACCGCCTCCGACGGCGCCTACGCGCCGGCCGAACTGGTCCGCCAGGCCGGAGCGGCGGGCGTGACCGTCCTCGCCCTGACCGATCACGATTCCACCGAGGGACTCGGCGAGGCGGAATCCGCCGCCCGCGAGGCCGGCATTCAACTGATCCCCGGCGTCGAGATATCGGCGACCTGGGCGGATAAAACCATCCACATCGTCGGTCTCCGCATCGATCGCCGCGCCGATGCCTTGAAGCTGGGGCTGAGCCGTCTCCAGGCGACGCGCCTCGAAAGGGCTGAGGAGATCGGCCGCCGTCTCGACCGCCACGGCATTCCCGGAACCTTCGAAGCCGCGCGGGAAATGGCCGGCGACGGCATGATCACGCGCACCCATTTCGCGCGCCACCTCGCCGGGCTAGGTCTCGCGGGCAGCGTAAAAGACGTGTTCGAGCGTTTCTTGACCCGCGGCAAACCGGGCTACGTCCCGACCCGGTGGGCCGAGATGGCCGAGGCCGTCGATTGGATCCGGAGCGCGGGCGGAGTCGCCGTGCTGGCTCATCCGCAACGCTACAAGCTGACGGGCAGCTGGATGCGCCGGCTGATCGGCGAATTCAAGGAATGCGGAGGCAGGGCGCTCGAAGTGGTCTCGGGAACCGCTTCACCGGGCGAAACCCAGTCCAGCGCCGAATACGCGCGGCGTTTCGAACTGTGCGCCTCCAGCGGTTCCGACTTTCACAGCCCGGAAACGGCTTGGCTGAAATTGGGCCGATTACCGCCGCTTCCCGCCGATCTGGTGCCGGTATGGACTCTATGGAATCATTGAGGCGCTGCCCCTGGGCCGAGCGCAGCGCGCTGGAGCTGGCTTATCACGACCGCGAGTGGGGAACGCCCGTCCACGACGACCGTCTGCTGTTCGAATTCCTGATTCTGGAAGGCGCGCAGGCCGGACTTTCCTGGACCACGATCCTTCGCAAGCGAGATGCTTACCGTTTGGCTTTCGACGGCTTCGATCCCGAACGCGTGGCCGGTTACGACGAAACCAAGGTCGCCGAACTGCTGGCCGATCCCGGCATCGTTCGCAACCGCCTCAAAATCGCCGCGGCCGTGAACAACGCCCGGCGTTTTCTCGACGTGAGGGAGCAATTCGGCAGCTTCGACGCCTACCTCTGGCGCTTCGTCGACGGCCGTCCCCGGCAAAACGCCTGGCGGAGCATGGCGGAGATGCCGGCCCGGACGTCCGAGTCCGACGCGATGAGCAAGGATCTCGGAAAGCGCGGGTTCCGCTTCGTCGGCTCCGTCATTTGCTATGCCTACATGCAGGCGATCGGCATGGTCAACGACCACACTGTCGACTGCTTCCGCTGGCGTCAATTGCATCCGGCCGGATTACCGTAAAACCCGCCTTACACTTCCCAGCCTTATTCTCCTGCTTTTTCCGCCTTGAGCGTGCCCTTTAAGGGCTTCTTGCTCGAGGATCTCTTGCGTTCGGGAACGGAGGAGGTCCCGCCTTCCAAGCTTTTCAATGGGTTATGGCCGCGGCGGATGCCCGCTATGCGGCATCCGCCGCTGTCGGAGAATTTTACAGTCCGCGGCTCGCGGACCGTGGGTTTGCCCCGGACTTGCAGGCCACGCAAGCGCTCCGGACTGTTGGCACATACGCTGCTTAACCGGCGCCATCGGTTTCGGAGAATCAGACGTGTTTGCGATTCGACTCTTGCTCGGTTGGCTGCTCGGCATCAGCGCAACGCTCGTCCTGGCGCAGGACAGCATCCAGGAGGCGGGGGATCTGCGCGTCGCGGCTCAGCGCTACGAGCACGGGCGCGGGGTCAAGCGGGACTACGCCGAAGCTTATCGCCTTTACTGCAAGGCGGCCCTGCTGGGCGATGCGCAAGCGGCGTACAGCCTCGGCTGGATGTATTTCAACGGCCGCGGGCTTTCCCGCAAGGCCGAAATTGCCGTGGGATGGTTCATGCGCGCGGCCAAGACCGGCGACGTCTATGCGGCGCGCATGCTGGCGCGCTACCAGGGAATCATTCCGGCGGACGATCCCCATTGCCAACCCGAGCCGGCGCCGGTGACCGCCGGCATGGAACCCGGCTCCAATCCGGGCCGCGCGCTCGTCGAAAGCTGGGTCGGCCAGATCGCGCCGCGTTATTCCATCGATCCGCAACTCGTGCTGGCCGTCATTCAGGCGGAATCCGGTTTCAATCCGGCGGCGCTTTCGTCCAAGAACGCCCAGGGATTGATGCAGCTCATCCCGGCGACGGCGGAGCGCTTCGGCATCAAGGATGCCTGGAACCCGGTGGAGAACATCCGGGGCGGAACCGCCTATCTCCACTGGCTGCTGCGGCATTTCGACGGCAATGTCGAATGGGCGGTGGCCGCTTACAACGCGGGCGAGCGAACCGTGGAACACTATCAGGGCGTGCCCCCCTATCGGGAAACCCGCGATTACGTCCGCCGCATCCTGGAGGCGTATCAAAAGAGCTTTCATCCCGTGCCGCCGGCGTTGCCGGCGAATCGCGTGTCCTGACGCCCCCGGCACTCGTCAAAGCCGTCCGGCATCGATAACCGGCGAGACCCAGTAGCGGATCGCCGATCCCGCGAAATCCTTCTTCAACCGGTCCAGCAATGCATCCAAATCGGGACCTGAGAGCTGCATCTCGAACCGGATCTGCCGCTTGCGCCCGGTCACCTGTTCGACCAGCGTCAAGTTTTCCGGGCTGCTCGAATGGCCGTTGACCGGAAAGCTGCTGAAACCGCTCGGGCGCTCGAATTGCAACAGCCAATCCACCAGGATCTCTTCGTGACCGGGCGGGGCGATCAGGGTGAGGAGAAAGAAGTCGCTCATGGGAGGCTCCGAAGGATTGAAGAAGAAATCGTCCTAAATCTCTTTCAAAGCGGGCGAAGGCTCGGATTCGCCGTAACGCCGGTAGAGGATGGGCAACAGCACCAAGGTGAGAAGCGTCGACGTACACAGTCCGCCGACGCCGACCACTGCCAGGGGCCGCTGGATTTCCGAGCCGGGGCCGGTGGCGAACAGCAGCGGAATGAGCCCGAAGGCGGCGATGCCGGCGGTCATCAGCACCGGCCGGAGCCGGCGCATCGCGCCCACCGTCACCGCCTCGTCCATGGGCATTCCCAGGGCGCGCAACTGGTTGAAATAGCTCACCATCACCACGCCGTTCAACACGGCGATGCCCAATAGGGAAATGAAGCCCACCGAGGCGGACACCGAGAGATATTCCCCGGAAATCCAAACGCCGTACACGCCGCCGATGAGCGCCAGGGGAACGTTGGCCAAAACCAGAACGGCCTGGCGCACCGAGCCGAAGGTGGAAAAGAGAAGCAGGAAGATCAGCCCGATGGATACCGGGATGACCACGGCCAAACGGGCGGCGGCCCGCTGCTGGTTTTCGAACTGGCCGCCCCACTGGATGTAATAGCCGGTAGGAAGCCGTACCTGCTCGGCCACGGCTCGCTTGGCCTCGTCCACGAAGCCCACCAGGTCCCGCCCCTCGACGTTGCTGCGCACCGAGGTATAGCGCTGGCCGCGCTCGCGGTTGACCGCCACCACGCCTTCCACCGGCTCGATCTTGGCGACCGCCGACAACGGCACCCGGCGTCCGTCGGGCAGGGCGATCAGCAGGGTGGACATGTTGGCCGGTTCCCCGGAACCCCGCAGCAGCAACGGCGTGCGGCGGATGCCCTCCTGGACGATGCCGAGCTTGAGCCCCTCGATCTGCGCCCGCAAGGTATCGGCCAGGGAATCCGCGTCCAGTCCCAAGCGTCCCGCGGCCAGCCGGTCCACTTTCACCACCAGGTACTGCATGCCTTCGTTGCGGATGGTGAACACGTCCGAAGCGCCGGGAATCTTCCGCATCACGCCGGCGATTTCCTCGGCCTTGGCGTTCAGCACGGCGAGTTCCGGGCCGTACAGCTTGACCGCCACGTCGCCGCGCACCCCGGTCAGCATCTCGGTGACCCGCATCTGAATCGGCTGGGTAAAGCCGTAGGCGATGCCGGGGATGGTGTCCAGGACTTTGCGGATTTCCTCGATCAGGGCTTCCTTGCTGTCCATGCGCCATTCGGCCTGGGGCTTCAGCACCATGAACGTATCGGTTTCGTTGAGTCCCATGGGGTCCAGGCCGATTTCGTCCGCTCCGACGCGAGCCGTGATCCGCGTCACCTCCGGCACGTGTTCCAGAATCGCTTTCTGGATTTGCTGATCCAGCCGCACCGACTGCTCCAGGGTGATGGACGGCAGTTTTTCCACCTGCACGATGATGTCGCCCTCATCCATGGTGGGCATGAAAATCTTGCCGATCTGGAAATAGACGCCCACGGTGGACAAGAGGAGCAGCCCCGCGCCGAGCAGCACGGCGCGGCCGTGGGCGAGGGACCAGAGCAGGACCGGGCGGTACAGTTCCAAGAGCTTCCGCGCCAGCCAGGGCTCCTCGTGTTTGACGCGCTTCATCAGAAAAGAGGCCAGGACCGGGATCACGATCAGGGAGAAGATCAGCGATCCCGTCATGGCGAACACGTTGGTGAAGGCCACGGGCTTGAACAGCTTGCCTTCCAGTCCTTCCAGGGTAAACAGCGGCACGAACACGATGCCGATGATGATCGTCCCCGAAACCACGGGCGCGGTGACCTCGCGCATGGCCCGGTAGATCGCGTGCAGCCGGGGCAGGCGGTTGGTCTTGCCGTGCTCGGCCAGATGGGTGGTGATGTTCTCCACCACCACGACCGCCGGATCGACCAGCTTGCCGATGGCGATGGCGAGACCGCCGAGGCTCATGAGATTGGCCGTCAGGCCGAAGTAGTTCATCAGCAGGAAGGTGAACAGGGCCACCATGGGCAGAATGAAGGCGACGGTCAGCGCGGCTCTGAGATCGCCGAGGAACAGGACCAGCAGGATCAGCACCAGCACGGTGGCCTCGATCAAGGCCCGGACGATGGTATTGATGGCTTTCCCGACCAGGTCGCCGCGGTTGTAGAACACGCTGACTTCGACCTCCTTAGGCAAGGCCGGGCGGATTTCCTCGAGTTTCTTCTCGACGCCCTCCACCACTTGCCGGGCGTTCGCTCCCCTGAGGCTCAGCACCAGGCCTTCCACCGCTTCGCTTTGGCCGTTCTGGCTTACGGCGCCGTAGCGGGTCAGGGCGCCGATGCGAACGTCGGCCACGTCGCCCACGGTGATGGAAGCGCCATTCCGCTCCGCCACGACGATGGTGCGCACGTCGTCCAAGTCCTCGATCCGACCCTCGGTGCGCACCAGGAGCGCTTCCTCGCCCTGGGCCAGACGGCCGGCGCCGTCGTTGCGGTTATTGGACTTGAGCGCCTCGGTCAGCTCCCCGATGCTCACGCCGCGCGCCGCCATCCGCATGTTGTCGGGAACGACCTCGAAGCTCCTCGCCATCCCGCCCAGTGCGTTCACGTCGGCGACGCCCGGAACGGTGCGTAGCGCCGGCCGGATCACCCAGTCGAGGAGAGTCCGCCGCTCAGAGAGGCTGAGGCCCTCTCCCTCCACGGTGAACATGAACATCTCGCCCAAAGGCGTGGTCATGGGCGCGATGCCGCCCTCGGCATTGGCCGGAAGGTTTCCCCAGACCCCGTTCAGGCGCTCCGCCACCTGCTGCCGCGCCCAGTAAATATCGGTGCCCTCCTCGAAATCGATGGTGATGTCGGTAAGCGCGTACTTGGCGATGGAGCGGAGCATGGTCTGCTTGGGGATGCCGAGCATTTCCACCTCGATGGGCGCGGTGACGCGCGCCTCCACCTCTTCCGGCGTCATGCCGGGCACCTTGACGATGATCTTGACCTGGGTCGGCGAAACGTCCGGAAAGGCGTCGATGGGGAGATTGGCCGCCGCGAACCAGCCGGCGCCGGCCAGGAGCAGGGCGCTCAGCAGGGCGAACAGCCGCTGGGTCAAGGCGAACTGGATCAGGCGCGCGATCACTCTTCTTCTCCCATGCCGAGCCAGGCGGCCTTCAGCGCCGCCACGCCTTGCACGGCCACTTCCTCGCCCGCTTCAAGCCCCTCGTGAATGACGACGGTGTACGCTTCCAGGCCGGCCACCGCCACTTCCCGCGCGGCAAAACCCTCGGGAATTTGCACGAACACGTAGTTTCGGCCTTCATGGCCGACCAGCGCGGCGACGGGCAGGCGGAAGATCAGATCGGTGCTTTTGTGCATCAGTTGCACGTTGACGTTCATGCCGGGCCTAAGGTCCTCCGCCTGGCTGTCGACCACGGCCCGCACCAGGGCGCTTTGGCTCTTGGGATCGACGTGCTGACCGACCTCGATGATGCGGGCGGTGGCCCGGGCATTTTCCAGGCCGATGCGGTCGCCGATCTTCACCTCGTGCAGCCGCTCCTGGGGCATGTCGACCTCCAGCCACAATTCGTCCAGCTTGCCGACCCGGAACAGCGGCGCGAGCCGATCCACCCGCTGCCCCACCACGGCCATGCGTTCGAGCACGACGCCGTCGATCGGGGCGCGCACTTCCACCAGACTGCTCAGTTGACGATCGGCCTTGAGCCGCCGAATCTCGCCTTGGCCCAGCCCCGACGCCGCCAGGGTCTGCTCCGCTGCCCGCAGCGCCGCTTGGGCCTTGTCGAAATCGCCCCTGGTTTCCTGCCAGCGCAAGCGGGAAATGATGCCTTCCTTAAGCAGGGTCTCGTCCCGCTTCAGGCGCGCCGCCGCTAGATTGAACTCGGAAGCGGCATCGAGCAGTTCCCGTTGCAGGGCCAGCAAATCGGGACTCTGGATGCGGGCGAGCACTTCGCCTTCTTTGACCTTGACGCCCAGAGGCACGGCGACATTGCTGACCACCCCGGCTTGCGGGGAGCTGACGACGAATTCCTTTTGCGGCGGCAAGACGACGCGGGCCGGCGCTCGCGCCAGCGGCATGGCGGCGACTTCTTCCGGCTTCGCGGTGCGGATTCCCAGGTGTTTCGCTTGCTCCGCCGTGAGCCGAACCGTGTTCTCCGCCGCGAGTCCCGTCGCGCAAAAGCACAGGAGCATGGATAAAAAGACGAGTCTCATGGCGTGACTCCGACGACTTGGTTGTAGATCGCGATATCCCGCTGCAACAGGATGGCCCGTTCGGCGGCATCGCGGATGGCGGCCTGGGCCGTGGCCTGGATCTTTAGATAATCGATCAGCGAAATCTCGCCGGTTTCGAAAGCGAGCCGGCTCATCTTGAGCTGGGATTCGGCGATTTCCCGGCGCCTTTCGGCGATGGTCAGGGCGGCGCGATCGACTTCGAGATTGTGTACCGCCTCGTGCAACGCCTTCTCCAACTGCCGCAACAACACGTCCCGGTCGGTCATGCGCCGGGTCAGGGCAATATTGGCCTCGGCGACGTACGGCGCGTTATAGGCGTCCCCGCCGATGGGGATTTGGAGCACGAAGTTGGTTTCGTTGTTGTAGCCTTCTCTGCGGGCGCCCCGTTCGTGCTGAGTGCCGACCAGAATCGACGGCTGATTGCCCTGCTTGGATCTGCGCGTGAATTCGACTTCGGCCTGGGCGCGTTCGATCAAGGCATTGGCCACGGCCAAGGCGGGATGGCTCTCGTCGAACGTGGCGAGAGAGCTTTGCGCCTCCTCGAAGGATTTCGGCGCACGTTCCAGGCGGGTCAGATTGGAATAGTTCTTGCGCGCATGCATCACCTCCGCCTCGGCCTGAACCAACGCGGTCTTTTTTTCCAGTTGGTCGCTTTCCGCGAGCAGCAGGTCCGCCCGCGCGAGGTCGCCGACATCGACGCGCCGTTGCACCAGGGCGGTCAACTGCCGGGAAACGTCATAGATGCGTTCGGCAAGCTCGAAACGGTTTTCCACCAGCTTGAGATTCCAGAGCGCATCGCGCACCAAGCCCGCGACTTCGTGCTTGATGGCCCGCGCGAACAACGCGGCGCTCTGCTTCGCTTCCTCGGCCACGGCCTTGCTCGCCGACCGCTGGCCCCACATCCAAACCGGAATCTGATAGCCGGTTTGGATTTCCACCGCGCCCCGGTCGTTGAATGCGCGGTCGTCGATCCATTGCAGATAAACCGAGGGATATCCCGCGATCCAGCTGGCGCTGCGCCGTTCCAGGGCTTTCGCCTCATCGTCGAAGGCCGCGACGAGAGCGCTTTGCGGGTATTTTTCGAAAGCGGCCTCGATGACCTGGCCAAGGCTCAGCGATTCGTCGAACGCCAATTCATCGTAATGGCCGGCGAAACGCTCTTCGGAAGCGACGGACGCGACCGCGAAAAAACAAGCCGCGCCTGCCGCACGCACTAAAAGCTTCATATTCATTTTTCTCCCAAAGCCACGGATCGAAACGACGGTGACCGCTGGTTAAGCTTGACGGGAAGCGCTTTCTCGCCCCGGCGCCTGAAGACGGGCGTCCTCCCCAGGGGATTGTTCGTCGCCGGCCGCCCGGCCGGAAACGGAAAGCGAAAGCCCTCTAAGAGACTAATGGGTCAAGCATTCGATGGGGGAGCGCGCGGAGCGGTATTGCGGTAGAAACACGAGGGAGGCGCGGGGGATTCTTCGACGAAAGACAGGCTTGCGGCGGGTTGCGGCCGCCGAATCGACGCCGCGGCGGACGGCGGACCCGGCTGATCGTCCGCGCCCGGCGGGATGCGGGCCTTATCGGCCTTTCCCCAGAACCCGGCCTGAACGCCGACGATAACGTCCCGGTCGAGCGGCGGCGCATCGGCTTGAGCCGCGGTCTCTCCGCTTTTCGAGAGAAATTCCAGCCCCGGCACATGCAGGAAGCCGCCGGTTTCCCCGCCGGTGTGCGCATGAACCCACGGCGCGATGACTTGCGTCAGCGTCAAAAGGGTCAGGAGGATCGCGCGGGGGAGATGGACGGTCACGAACGGATTCGATAATCGGACGGCTGGTGAAAACTCGTACAGTATAGTCCCGATGGGATGCCGAAAAAAACGGGCGATGCATTTTGCCGATCGCCTGCCGCCGAGCCGTCCAAATCAGGATAAGCGCCCGCGGCGCAATGGGAATGTTATTGCCGCCCCTTGATCGTTCTCGATACGCGGCCGACGATGCCGGGATTTTCGTGCGTTTCCGGCTTAAAATGGCTCGCCGGCGCGGATCGTTTAAAAAACGCGCCGTTTGCCGTCCGTTACACGTGAGGGGCCAAGGCCATGTACGTTCCGCCGCATTTCGAAGAATCGCGCATCGAGGTCCTGCACGAGCTGATTCGCGCCAATCCGCTCGCGACTCTTGTGACCTTGTCTTCCGGCGGAATCGAGGCGAACCACGTTCCTTTGCATCTTTCCGAAGAGCCTGGGCAATTCGGCACGTTACGCGGCCATGTTGCGCGCTCCAATCCGATAGGGCGCGACCCCGTTCCGAATGTCGACGCTTTGGCGATATTCCACGGCCCCGCCGGCTACATCACGCCGTCCTGGTATCCTGCGAAACGCGAGCACGGCAAGGTGGTTCCGACCTGGAACTATGCTGTCGTCCACGCCTATGGCCCGCTTCGCATCGTTGACGATCCGGTTTGGCTGCGGAGCCAGCTCGAAGTGCTTACGAAACAGCATGAAGCGTCGTTCGGCGAGCCGTGGGCGGTATCGGACGCTCCCCGCGAATTCACCGATCGTTTAATGGAAGCGATTGTGGGCATCGAGATCGTTATCGCCAGGCTCGTGGGCAAATGGAAGGTAAGTCAAAATCAGCCTGCGCCCAATCGGGCGGCGGTGGTCCGGGAACTCAAGGCGCGCGGAACCGATGACGCGCTGAAAATGGCAGGTTTGATCGAGACGTTTTCGGAGCGCACCCGCTGAGTCGACGATCGGCGGAGCACCAATAATCCTAGAAACGGCAGTTGGACGCATCGGAGTGTGCGGCCGACGGGCCGGATGGCAAGGCGCGACGACGCCGCGGGGTAGTCTCCCGCAAGAAGGGTCGCGACTAAAGCGACCGTTTGCGATTGAAGGAGCAACGCCGCCAGGCGGGCCCGTCAGCCGTGCAATCGGGTGCGTAGCGGCCTCACCTGAAGGGTGAAGCGGATAAATGCGATAACCGTCAAGATTCCAAGGGCTTTTCCGGTGCAGCGGTCAACTGCCGTTTCTAGGATAATGGCGGCTTTGTCGCCCTTGAGGCCATGCACAACATGGGGAAATCATCGATGGAAGTCAACGAGATCAAAAACTATGTCGCTCTTTCCGGCGAGTTGGCGGCCGGAGGGCAGTCGACGGAAGAGCAGCTTCGGCTGCTGGCGCGTGCCGGCTTCGAGATCGTCGTCAATCTTGAACGGGAGTGAGATAAATGACAGGGAGACAGTGAGATAAATGGGACAATTAGAAATGAAAAGGGATGAAATAGAACAGTCGACTAAAAATAATTTTCACAGTGTGAAATAAAAAATTAGTCGAAAGAGTTGGCTAAATAACCTCGGACAATCTCCGCAATCTCCATTTCATCCTCATCGGA
>Ga0196981_1000112_pt1 | contig 82013 bp, 73 predicted proteins | sample S3_2013CmetaG_FD_155462 | JGI IMG/M metagenome (GOLD analysis project Ga0196981, IMG submission 155462) | Soil microbial communities from Anza Borrego desert, Southern California, United States - S3_20-13C | ecosystem: Environmental > Terrestrial > Soil > Desert | place: USA: California...
TTCGCCAATCGCTTCATCGCCGGACAGTTCCTGCGGCAGCAGCGTGCCTTCGTCGATACCGGAGCCGGGTGCAAACGACAGCGTGAACAGGCGGTCGGACTGGGTGAAGGCTAACGCGTCGAATGAAGACATTGATTGTCAAAATGGTAATAATCGGGCGGTCCCGACGATATCCCAAAATTGACAATCATGCAATTGCTGGCCAAGCAAAAGGGTCGCGTACAAGGGAAGCATCCCCTGTGCGCGGCCCTGAACGTCTGGCTTCTTTAAGGGCAGTCTTACGCGGCAGCAGCGGCCGGCTTCGCCTTCGCGGCATCTGCCTTGGCGCGGACGCGCGACGGCGGCAGGCGGCGCAGGGTGCGCAGCGATTGCAGGTCGTGGATCACGATGGCGCGCTGGTCGACGCCGATCAGCCCAATGGTGTTGAAGGCAGAGAACGTGCGGCTGACGGTCTCCAGCGTCAGGCCGAGGTAATTGCCGATTTCCTGTCGCGTCATGCGCAGGTTGAACTGGGTGCCGGAATAGCCCATCTCGGTGAAGCGCTCCGACAGGAACACGAGGAAGCGTGCGACGCGTGCTTCAGCGGACAGCGAGCCCAGCGTGCCGACCATCGCCTGCTCCCGCACAAGCTCGCGGCTCATCACGGCATAGATGGATGCTTCGAGTTCCGGATGGCTGCGGCCGAGGCCGGCGAAGATCTTGAACGGGATGAGGATGACATCGCAATTGGACAGTGCCACCGTCTCCGTAGCGTACTGCTTGCGATGGATGCCGTCGATGCCGAACATGTCGCCCTTCATCGGGAAACCGAGCACCTGCTCATTGCCCAGCTCGTCGATCATCACGGTCTTCAGGAAGCCGGAGTTGACCACGTACAGCATGTCGAAGGGCTGCCCAATGGTATGGATGCGCTGGCCGGCCTTGAACTGCATGTGCTGGAACTGGAAGTCGTCAGCAGACAGCTTGGCCGGAATGCGAAGCAGGTCGCAGACTTCCTTCAGGTTGGACCAAAGTTTGGCCTGGCGCTGCCATGCGGCGCCGGCGGGTGAGGGTGTTGCCAGCGATAGCGGGGCGGTGCGGGCATCGGAGAGTTGGGTAGTCAGCATTGCGAATCCTTCTTTGAAGAATAGTTGTTCAGGCTTTCGTGCTCTTGAAATGTTTCCGTTGTTTTGACGCCTTGGGGCGACTGCGGCGTTTGCGAGGCGGAAATCAGTGAGGAGAATTATGTCCGTGCGTCCGCTTTCTCGAAATCAGCGGACGGATGAAAACGCATGTCGGAGAACGGAGAAAAGTGTTCGGAATATTCCTACAAAGTTGAGGAATTGCAACTTCTCACGGATGTTTCCGAGTGTTACAGGATGGCGTGCGGACGCCGCTTGACCGTCTATGCAGCAAGCCTAGAGACCGGTTTTCGCACTGCGTCGTGTAGGAGTTTTCCGCCCGAACGCCGGGGGCGGGCGTGCACGCGGATGGTGCAGTAGCGTCTTGTTACACCGTATCCCGGGCCCATGCCGAGAGAAAGGCGTCGCCCGGAACGGGTTTGCCGAACAGGTAGCCCTGGGCTTGGTCGCAGCCTTCGTGCGCGAGGAACTCGGCCTGTTCGGAATTTTCAACGCCTTCGGCGACGGCTTCCAGCCCGAGCGTCTTCGCCATCGCGATCACGGCCCGCACGATCGCCTGGTTGTTGCCGTGCTCGACGACGTCCATGATGAAGGAGCGGTCGATCTTTAGCCTATGGACCGGCAGGCGCTTGAGGTAACTGAGCGAGGAATAGCCGGTGCCGAAGTCGTCGACCGACAGGCGCACACCGAGGGCATCGAGTTCCTCCAGTACCTCGAAGGTCTCTTCCGTCTCCATCAGCACGGATTCCGTCAGTTCGAGTTCCAGCGATGACGCGGGCAGGTCGCACTCGCGCAGGATGGACGCCACCATGGCGGCAAACCCCTTGCGCTCCAGCTGCCGGCCGGAGACGTTGACCGCAACCTTCGGCAGGTCGAAGCCTTCCTCGCGCCACGCGCGGATCTGCCGGCAGGCAGTGCGCAGCACCCATTCTCCCAGCTGGCCGATCATGCCCGATTCTTCAGCAAGCCCGATGAAACGCGACGGGGGCAGCACGCCGTGTTCAGGATGGTTCCAGCGCACCAGCGCCTCGGCGCCGATCACCTCGCGCGTGCACAGGTCCACCTGTGGCTGATAGCACAGGAAGAATTCCTCGTTCACGAGCGCCTTGCGCACGGCGGAATCGAGTTCGAGCCGCTCGAAGGCATAGGCCGTCATTTCCTGTTCGTAGAAGTGGAACTGGTTCCGGCCGTGGTTCTTTGCCCGGTACATCGCGGCGTCGGCGTTGCGTACGAGTGTGTTCGGATCCTCGCCGTCCAGCGGGTAAAGGCAGATGCCGACGCTGGCGGTGACGTAGAGTTCGTGCCCCTCGAGCGGGACCGGCTTCTGGAAGATCGATGTGAGCTTTTCCGCCACCAGCGCTGCGCCGCGCGCGCCGTCGACGTCCTCGACCATCACGATGAATTCGTCGCCCCCGAGGCGGGCGATGGTATCGGTCTTGCGCAGCTGGGCCTGCATCAATGACGACACTTCCATCAGCATCCGGTCTCCAACGTGGTGCCCGAGCGAGTCGTTGACGTTCTTGAAGTGGTCCAGGTCGATGAAGTACACCGCGAACATCGTCTTCTCGCGGGCAGCGCGCTGGATCGCGTGCGCAAGGCGGTCCTGGAACAGCAGGCGGTTCGGCAGCTGCGTGAGCGGATCGTGGTAGGCGAGGAAGCTCACCTTCTCCTGGGAACGCTTGATTTCGGTGATGTCGGAGAACACCCCGACGTAATGCGAAACCTCGCCGTGGTCGTTGCGCACCGCGCTGATCGACAACCATTCAGGATAGATCTCGCCGCACTTGCGGCGGTTCCAGATCTCCCCCTTCCACTGGCCGGACCGGTCCAGCGAGTCCCACATCTCGTCGTAAAAGGCCTTGTCCTGGCGGCCGGATTGCAGGATCGAGGGACGCTTGCCGAGCACTTCCTCTTCCGTGTAACCGGTTACTTCGGTAAATGCCTTGTTGACGGCGAGGATGCGCGTGTCCCGGTCGGTGATGGTGACGCCTTCCTGGGTGTTGTCGAACACCTTTGCCGCCAGCCGCATGCGTTCTTCCGCCTTCTTGCGCTCGCTGACATCGGTGACGACCCAGACGCTGCCGCCGCCTTGTACACCCATCGCCAGCGGACGCACCGTCAGTTCAGCCCAGAAGGTGGAGCCGTCGCGCCGCGCGAGCTCCAGTTCGCGGCGGAAGATCGATCCCGATTTCAGCTCGCCGAGGATCTCGCGCGCCAGGCGCGCGTAGTGTCGTCCGGTGCCGAACAGGCGGTTGATGCGCCTGCCAAGGATGGCGCCCTCATGGAATCCGAACAACGACTCCATCTGCCGGTTGCAGGTGAGCACGGTACGGCTGCGCAGGAAGGCTACGCCCTCGGTGATGTTGTTGAGGATCGCGTCCTTTTCGATCAGGAGCCGCTTGGCCTCCTCCTCGGCCCGGCGCCGCTCGACGATCTTGTCGCTCAGGTCGCGGTTGGCTTCGACCAGGGCCGTGGTACGTTCGCGCACGCGGGTGTCGAGCAGGCTGTTCGCATGTTCCAGCGAGTGGCGCTGCATCTGGATGATGCGATGGGCGCGCGCGACGACCGCGAACAGCGCGGCGTACAGCGCAGAAAGCAGGGCGACGACGGTGCCGACGACGATGAACTGCGCGTCGTTCATCTGTTCGACGAAACGGGTAACGTCGGAGTACAGCTCAAACACTGCAACGATCTCACCGGCCTCGTCCTGGATCGGCAGGTAGCTCGATGCGAGGTCGCGGTCTTCGATGACCTGTTCGAACGCGTCGAAGGTGTCGCGATGGGTCAGGTCGCTCACGACATGGCCGACACGCGCCATCTGGAAGCCGCCATTGCTCCGCTTCTGTTCGCCGATCTGCTTGCTGTCAGTCGAGAAGACGGTCACGCCGTCCAGGTTGTACAGCTTGATCTTGACCACATCGGTGTCACGCATCAACGCCACGACGTGGGCGCGCAGCTGGGGCAGTTCAGGCGAGTTCTTCAGGGCCTCCCCGGACCGGCCGTATGAGTTCAGGACCGATTGCGCGAATTGCGGCCAGAGGGAGTTGCGAAAAGTAGTGGCAAGGGCAGCGTTTTTTTGCTCGCTGAGCGAGAGCAGTTCGGCCTGCGCGAAGTGCCGGGTGGTCCATCCCAGCGCAATGGCGATGAGCAGGATGAAACCGAAGCTGATGAGGGAATAGTAGCGGCGAAGGTTGAAGCGTTTTCCGTTGCGGGTGTCCATTGGCGTGGGAAATGTGCGGCGAAGGTAGAGGGTGCGATGAACCAGGGAAGGGGGGGCCTTCCCTGGTTCATCGCACCCTCTAGTTACACTTCGCGATTAACCATTCAGCAAAAATGGTCATTTCATCACATGTCCCCCGGCGCTTCCATGATCCCGGATAGGTAATGCAAGGAAAGGGGGGGGCTCGCCCCCTATTGGCATTTTGCTACTCGTTTGCCGCTGCCGATTCCATCGCCTCCTGCTGCGTTTCGAAGATATGCGGCGCCAGTCCCCGGCTTTCCAGCGCCGTGCCCATTTTCATGCGCAGGAAGGTGCTGGTGGTATAGCGGGAGACGTGGGTGTAGTACTTCTCGTGCAGGCTCGCCACCATCGCCCAGTATTCGTCCGCGATGTTCTCGTCGATCTGGAAATCGTCGTAGTTGACGATGACCTTCACCTTGCGGCCGATCGGATGGCAAAGCTTCTCCGCGGCGTGGCGGATGTCCTCGACATCCTTATGGTTCATCACGCGCAGGCCCTGGAAGTTGTAGAAGGCGGCGCCTTTCTTCGCGTCGTACTGCATGCGGTCTTCGAGGCTGATCGACAGCAGCGTCTCCTTCAGCTTCATCGGCTCGTCCATGAAGATGCGCGCATCCATCGTCACCGGCTTGTTGATGATCGGCTTGAAGTCCATCTGCGCCAGGATGTCCTTCTCGATGTCCACACCCGGGGCGACCTCGATCAGTTCCAGTCCTTGCGGCGTCAGCTTGAACACGCAGCGCTCGGTCACGTACAGCACGTTCTGGCCGCTGCTGGCCGCGTACGGGCCACTGAAGGTCACCTGCTCGATCTTGTTGACGAACTTGCGCGCGCGTCCTTCCTGCAGGATCTGCAGCTTGCCGCCCTCGACCTTCGTCTTCAGGCCGCCGGCCGTAAAGGTGCCGACGAAGACCACTGTGCGGCTGTTCTGCGTGATGTTGATGAAACCGCCCGCGCCGGCCAGCTTGGGGCCGAAACGGCTGACGTTGATGCTGCCGGCCGGGTCGCACTCCGCCAGGCCCAGGCAGGCGAGGTCGAGGCCGCCGCCGTCGTAAAAGTCGAACTGCTGGTTCATGTCGATCACCGCATCCGGATTCACCGCCGCGCCGAAATTGACACCGGAAGCCGGCACGCCGCCGATCACGCCCGGCTCGGCCGTCAGGGTCATGTACTTCAGGATCTTCTCTTCATTCGCCACCGCGGCCACGCCTTCCGGCATGCCGATGCCAAGGTTCACCACCGAGTTCGGCAGCAGCTCGAAAGCGGCGCGGCGCGCGATCACCTTGCGCTCGTCGAGGGGCATGGCTTCCAGTGCATCCAGCGGCACGCGCACCTCGGCGGAGAAGGCCGGGTTGTAGCTGCCGTTGAGGTTCTGCGGATGATTCTCGGGCCGGGCAACGACCACGCAGTCGACCAGCACGCCCGGTACCTTCACGCGACGCGGGTTGAGCGAGCCGCGCTCGGCGATGCGTTCCACCTGCGCGATCACGAAACCGCCACTGTTCTTGGTTGCCGTTGCGACCGCCAGCACGTCCTGCGTCAGGTTTTCGCGCTCCATCGTGATGTTGCCTTCCGGGTCGGCCGAGGTGCCGCGGATGAAGGCGACCGAGATCGGGAAGGTCTTGAAGTACAGCAGCTCCTTGCCGCCGAGGTTGATCACGCTGACCAGGTCTTCCTCAGTCTTCTTGCCGATCTTGCCGCCTTCCAGGCGCGGATCGACGAAAGTGCCGAGGCCGACCTTGGACACGGTGCCCGGCAGGCCGCAGGCGATGTCGCGGTACATGTGCGAGATCACGCCCAGCGGCAGGTTATAGGCCTCGACCTTGCTCTCGAGCGCCAGCTTGCCGACCTTGGGCACCAGGCCGTAGTGCCCGCCGATCACGCGCTTGAGCAGGCCTTCGTGCCCGAGGCGGTTCACCCCGCCTTCGCCGCCGTCACCGGGGCCGCCGCCAAAGAGCAGCGTCAGGTTCTTGGGCGAGCCGGTTTCGAGAAAGCGCTTCTCCAGCGCGAGGATCAATTCGACGGGCACGCCGTTGCTGCCAAAGCCGGAGCAGCACAGGGTGTCGCCATCATGCAGGATGGCGATCGCTTCCGCGGCGGATACAACTTTCTTTCTCATGGGTGTGACCTTTCAAATGGAATGCCGCCGGAAAGCCGAGGAGCTCCCGACGTGGCGAAGTTCATTGTAGGCAGTCCGGCAGGCAACTTCCTTGATCGGGGATACTTGACGCGAGGAACAAATGCAGGTCCGCTGCGCTGCAGCAGGACGCCGGTTTCGTGATTTTGATGCGCTGGCGGGGTTTGGTTCCCCGGAGACAGGATCAGGCCGGATTGCTTTCGCTGGGCGAACGGTGCTGCCTGGCCAGCTTGATGATTGCCTTGCGGATGCTGCCAAGGACATTGACCGCATTGAAAGGCTTCACGATGAAACCGTGCACGCCGCGCTCGGCCGCAGTCTGCACGGTCGAGGCATCGAACTGGCTGGAGACGAGGAAGATGACGGCCTTGGGCAGGCCGGTGCGGACGGTATTGAGCTTGTCGAATGCCTCATCGTCCGCGCCGCCGAGGTCGATGCATACCAGCTGCGGCTGCAGCTTGATCATGGCGGCGAGGCCTGCCGGGCTGGTGTTGGAATCGCCCACCACATCGAAGCCGCCGTTCACGAGAACGGAGGTCAGCAGATTGCGCGAAATGGCGGTCCCATCGATGACGACGACCTTGAGCATGCGGAGTCCTTGCCGGAATTTTCGTCATATTAGCGCAATGCCAAATGGAAATCTCGCGCCTTCCGGCTCGCCGTGTGGTTTTTGACTAGAATGAAACGGTCCATCCGCCCACCGGGAATTCCCATGTTGCCTGCGATTCTTCTGCCCGTCCTCCTTGCCGTCGCCGTGCCAGCTTCCGCGCAGGGACCGTCGTCCTGCCCTTCCATCCTCAACCAGCGCTTCAACCGCCTGCAGGATGACGCGCCCCAGAACCTGTGCCAGTACGCCGGCAAGGTGGTCCTTGTGGTCAATACGGCCAGTTATTGCGGCTTCACCAGTCAGTACGAAGGTCTGGAAGCGCTGCATGCGAAATACCAGCCCAAGGGACTGGTCGTGCTCGGCTTCCCGTCCAATGATTTCGGCAACCAGGAGCCGGGCGACAGCAAGCAGATTGCGGATTTCTGCTTCAACACCTACGGCGTGAAATTCCCGATGTTCAGCAAGAGTTCGGTCAGCGGCAAGGAGGCCAATCCGCTGCACGCGGAGCTGGCGAAGATCACCGGCACCGCGCCGAAATGGAACTTCTACAAGTACCTGATCGACCGCAGCGGCAAGGTGGTGGGCAGCTACAACAGCCGTGTGGCGCCGGATGACGCGAAGCTGGTCGGCGCGATTGAAAAGGCGCTGGCGCAGTAATCAATCTTTTGCCGGAAATCGATTGCCGAAACCTTTGCAGGATGTATGATTAAAGTGGAAACCTTTCCTCATCCTGCACAAGGAGGCAGTCATGTATCGCAAAATTCTGGTCGCCTATAACGGGACACCCGAAAGCCGCCATGCCTTGCAGGAGTGCATTCGCCTTGCACCGGGGGCTTCGGCCGAAATCCATCTTCTTGTTGTCGTGACGCCGACTCCCATTGTCCTTGCGGGCGAGTTTGTTGCCGCCGTGCCTACGATCGATGAAGAGCTCGCCGAGAAGGAGGCCATGTCGCAGGTGCTTGAAGCGGGGCGTAAGCTGCTGGAGGAAGCGGATCTGCGGGTGACGCCGCATCTGGAGGTGGGCGAACCTGTCAATGTCATCGCCGAGCTTGTGAACAAAGTCGGGATCGACTTGGTGATCGTGGGGCACTCGCGGAAGAAGCCGTTTGCGTTGCGGTGGTGGCGGGGGTCTATGGATGCCGTGCTGGTGGATAAGGTGCGGTGCAGTGTGCTTGTGGCTGCTGAGCCTCGAGTTGCCTGAATCTCTTCGGTGACCCGATGCTTTGGGTTCTCCGTGGATGCGAGCCGGGGCCAGACCCGGCAGGCATCCATGGAGTGACTACGGTAAAGGGTCACCGGAGAGACAAACCTCAAGAAGCAGGACAAGGCGCCAACATAGGCGCAATCACCGCCCGCGTCCCCACAGTCACCTGACTATCATCCACCCCGCCGGCATTCCGCGTAAACGCACACCCATACTGCGGATGCGCGACAGTAGCAGGCGTCATCACATCATCCCCCGCCGGCTTGATCCCCATCTCCGCCCACTTCACCATCGCCTCAAACGCCTCCACCTGCTCGCGCACAGTGAAGTCGCAATGGCTAGGCGCACGAATGGCCCGCTGCACCAGCCAGTCGCCGCTGCCCTGCGCATCCGCACGCTTGCGATAGATCTGCTGCATGCTGAACGGCACGTACATATCGCCCAAGGTATGGATGGAAACGACCGGGATCTTGAACTGACCGTTCACCTTCGGAATCCAGCGCAGTCCGTCCGAGCGCAGGCGGTTCGCATCCGGCGCGGCGGTCAGGTCTTGCACCGTCTGGTTGAACTGGTCTTCATCGTAGGACAGCGCCGGATCATTGTCGAACTGGTAGACGAAGCGATTGGTATCAAGCGTCGTCTTGTTCAGGATGCCATTGACCGTGCCATCGCTTCCAAAGGTGCCCCAGACGACGTTCTGCAGGCCCGTGTTGCCGAATCCTTGCAGGAATACCGGCCGCTCGCCGCCGGTCAGGTTCTTTACCACCTGAAGCAGCTTCATACCCTGTGCCGTGGGTTCCGTGCTGAACGTCTTGAACAGCGCGGTACGCACGGCGGGGGCAATCGTCGCGAAGGAATTGCTCGGGTGCGTCGCCTGACCCGCCAGCGTCTGCGCGGCCAGCTGGTACGCGGCGAAGTAATCGAACAGCTCGGTGTCGCCCATGACGCCGCACATCGGCACCGCGCCGTCGTACTTCTGCTTGTTGACGGCGGTTCTCCAGGTCTCTTCCTCGATTGCAGCGCCGGTGATGTGGCCGCCCATGGAGTGGCCCATGATGTAGGTCTTATGCGGTGCGTGCAGGTGGCGTCCGCGCTCCTTCGCAATCTTCTTGAAGGCGTCGGCCAGCGCGTTGGTGTCTTCCACGCCGGCGCGTACGTCATAGTAGTTCTTGCTGTAGCTGGAGGCGGCCCACGCATAGCCGTTCTCGATCAGGTGGCGGCGGATCGAGGGCATGGAGACGCGCAACTCCGGTACCGGGCCGACATAGCCGTGCGCGTACATCACCAGCTTGCCGTTCCAGTTTTTCGGCACTTCGATGCGGTAGGCGGCGCCGTTCAGCTCGCCCGCCCAGCGGTCGGTGGCAGCGGTCGAGTTCGCCATGGCCTTGAATCCGGGACCGCCATCCTCGGCGGCCTCGTAATCGGCTGCCGCAGCGGGATTGGGAACGACGAAGCTGCGTTGGTCATGGACGCGCGTTTCTTCTGTCACGACTTTCTTTGCCGGCGCCATCAGGGAAGTTGCGCCTGAGGACGCGCTGTCTGCCTGGTTGCCCCCGCAGGCGCTCAGCAAAAAAGTGCCTCCAAGCAGCAGCGCTCCGCCGCTGCAGAGTTTCTTGTTCACGGTTTGTCTCCTTTTATGATTGATCTTGGTGATGCGGCGTTCTGCATTGCAGAATAAAGTTTTGATTTGCGCGCGCAAAGACCAAAATAAGTCAAAAAACGAAACAAAAAGAAGCGATACGAAGAAGGTTTGCGTTTGCGCAATGGAATACGGCAAATGTTGCCGTAGGGCATTCTGAGAGGGAGGACACCCCGTCCGGACGGGCGGGGTGGTGAGGCAGGATCAGAGGAAGCGGTCGAGGAGCTTGCGGCTGCCCTTGTCGAGCGCGCCCTGGTCGCGGATCAGGTATTGCACGCCGTGGCTGTCGGCGATGATGAGCGCCGAACCGGCGATGCGGCGGATGTCTTCCTCGCCCTTGAGGACGAAGCTGGTCAGGCCGCGGTCGGTCTCGACTTCCCAGGTACTGGGCACCGCGAAGGTGGAAACGCCGCGGATGCGGCTGATCACCGGCAGGAATTCGCGGCTCTTGAGCTCTTCCTGCAGCATCGCGCGCGTGTCCGCCGGCAGGTCTTCCAGCCGGTTGATCCATGTCAGCTCATGACCGTCGACGTCGACGATGGCGATGCCGGTGTCGGGCGCGGCGATGGGGAAAGCGCGCACCGGCACCACGCCTTCATGCACGCCTCCTGCATCCGAAAAGACCAGCTTGCCGAAGGCGTTGCGGCTCAGTGTGAAATGGTTCATGCCGCATCCTCCTCGACATCTGCCAGTGCTTCATTCTCGGCCTGGCGCAGTTGCGCCTGGTACAGGCGGAAATAATGGCCGCCGCGCGCGAGCAATTCCTCGTGCTGGCCGACTTCGACAATCTGGCCCTTGTCCAGCACGACGAGCCGGTCGGCCTGGCGCAGCGTGGACAGGCGGTGCGCGATCGCGATGGTGGTGCGGCCGCGGACGAGGTTGTCGAGCGCCTTCTGGATTTCCTTTTCCGTGGTTGTGTCGACCGACGAGGTGGCCTCGTCGAGGATCAGCAGCTGCGGATCGATCAGCAGCGCGCGCGCAATCGAAATGCGCTGGCGCTCGCCGCCGGACAGCGTCTGACCGCGCTCGCCGACCAGCGAGTCGTAACCGTGCGGCAGGCGCAGGATGAACTCATGTGCGTTTGCCGCGCGCGCGGCGGCGATGATTTCCTCGCGCGTCGCGTCCGGCTTGCCGTAGGCGATATTGTCGGCAATGGTTCCGAAGAACAGGAACGGCTCCTGCAGCACCAGGCCGATGTGGCGGCGGTATTCGGCGACCGGCAGCGAACGGATGTCGACGCCGTCAACCATGATCGCGCCTTCCGAGACGTCGTAGAAGCGGCAGATCAGGTTGACCAGCGTGCTCTTTCCGGAACCGCTGTGGCCCACGAGGCCGATCATCTCGCCGGGCCTGATCGCCAGGTCCACGCCGCGCAGCACGGCGCGATTGCCGTAGCGGAAACCGACCGAGCGGATGTCGATGCGGCCTTCGATGCGGTCCAGGTGCACCGGGTTCTGCGATTCCGGCACGGAGGACACATGGTCAAGGATGTCGAAAATGCGCTTGGCGCCGGCGGCCGCCTTTTGCGTGACCGAGACGATGCGGCTCATGGAATCGAGGCGCGTATAGAAACGGCCGATATAGGCCAGGAAGGCGGTCAGCACGCCGACGGTGATGTCGCCCCGCGACACCTGCCAGATGCCCACACCCCAGACGACCAGCAAGCCGATTTCGGTAAGGAAGGTGACGGTTGGCGAGAACAGCGACCACACCTTGTTGACGCGGTCGTTGATCAGCAGGTTGTGCTTGTTCGCCTCGCGGAAGCGCGCTGCTTCGCGCTTCTCCTGCGCGAACGCCTTCACCACGCGGATGCCGGGGATGGTGTCGGCCAGCACGTTGGTCACTTCGCCCCAGACACGGTCGATCTTCTCGAAGCCGTGCCGCAGGCGGTCGCGCACGATGTGGATCATCCAGGCGATGAAGGGCAGCGGCAGCAGGGTCACCAGCGCCAGCCAGGGATTGATCGACACCAGGATGATCGCGGTCATGGTGATCATCAACACGTCGGTAGCGAAGTCGAGCAGGTGCAGCGACAGGAAAACGCAGATACGGTCCGTCTCCGAGCCGATGCGCGCCATCAGGTCGCCGGTGCGCCGGCCGCCGAAGTATTCGAGCGACAGCTTCAGCAGGTGCTCATAGGTCGAGGTGCGCAGGTCGGCGCCGATGCGTTCCGATACCAGTGCCAGGATGTAGGTGCGCGCCCAGCCCAGGATCCATGCGACGAGCGCCGCGCCGAACAGGCCGCCGAGGTACATCGCCACCAGGCCTTTGTCGATCTGCTGGCCGTTCTGATATGGGATCAGCACATCGTCCATCAGCGGCATCGAGAGGTAGGGCGGCACCAGCGTTGCGGCGGTCGAGGCCAGCGTCAGCAGGAAGCCGGCCAGCAGCTGGCCTTTGTAGGGCTTGGCAAAACGCCACAGGCGGAACAGCGTCCAGGTTGACGGCGGCGTGTGCATCTCGCGCGTGCAGATCGGGCATTCTTCCTGGTCGGCCGGGATCGGCGCCTTGCAGCTCGGGCAGGTGAACTGTTCCGGTTCCTGCACCGGACGGCCGCTCAGGAACGCGTCGCGCTGCTCGTCGAAATGCTTGATCAGGCGCAGCGCTTCGGGATTGCGGCCGAGGGTGTAGCGCCAGCACGCCAGACGCGCCCTGCCGTCGTGCAGCTCCAGCGTACCGACGCCGGCGTGGTCGTGATGGCCCAGCGCCAGGCCCTGGCGGTACGGCCATTCCTGCCATTCGCCGCCTGCTGTTTTGGCAAGCAGGCGACGCTCAGTCGCGACCACGATGCCGGAGGCGAAACGGAGCTCCGCATCGAGGTCAATCTCAACGCCGGCCACGGCGGTTTCGCCGGCCTGCAGGCGCGACTGGACATCCTGTTGCCAATGCGCGGGTACGGCTTGCCGCTGTGGCAACAGATTCGGGGATTCAGTATTCATCGAAACTCGGAAAGGGCAAACAAGGGTGCCTGAAATGCATGAAACGGCCGAAATTTGTTTGCAAAATGTAAAAAACTACGGGCGGGAGCGCGCTAATTGACTCGCCGATGTGGCGCTAAGTATACCGAGAGGCGATAATCTTGTTTCCTGGACGTTGCGTCCAATCGATAAATTTTTTCGCATCAAGTAAACCTTCGCGCGTGAAAAGCGTTAATCCGGAACAGGCCAGCAAAAACGACGTTCACATCCATAAGGCCTTTACTCCACTGCCCCAAGTAATAAATGAACAACAAAACCATTGAGATCATCAATGTGATGTCTCTGCGCGGTCCGAACATCTGGACGTATCGGCCGGCCCTCGAGGCATGGGTTGACATCGGCGACCTCGAAGACTCCCCCTCCAATACCATCCCCGGCTTCTACGAACGCCTGACCGCCATGCTCCCCGGCCTAGCGGAGCATCATTGCGGCGTCGGCGAGCGCGGCGGCTTCCTGCAGCGCCTGCGTGAGGGCACCTGGCCCGCCCACATCATGGAACACGTGATGATCGAGCTGCAGAACCTGGCCGGCGTGCAGACCGGGTTTGGCAAGGCGCGCGAAGTGAAGGGCAAGCGCGGACTCTACAAGCTGGTCGTGCGGGCGCGCTACGAGGAAGTCAGCCGCAAGGCCCTGGTCGCGGCGCGCGACATCGTGATGGCCGCCATTGAGGACAAGCCCTACGACATCGAAGCGACGGTCACCGAACTGACGGATTTCGCCGAGCGTATCGGCCTTGGCCCCAGCACCTACAACATCGTCGACGCCGCCACCGACCGCCGCATCCCGGCCCTGCGCCTGAATGAGGGCAACCTGGTGCAGCTCGGCTATGGGGCGCGCTCCCGTCGCATCTGGACGGCCGAGACCGACCAGACCAGCGCGATTTCCGAAAGCATCTCCCGTGACAAGGACCTGACCAAGCGCCTGCTGCAATCCTGCGGCGTGCCGATTCCGGAAGGCCGCGTCGTGAAAAGCCCCGACGACGCCTGGGACGCCGCAGAAGACATCGGCATCCCCGTCGTGGTCAAGCCTTCCGACGCCAACCACGGCCGCGGCGTATCGATGGACCTGACGACCCGCGAGCAGGTCGAAGCCGCCTACAAGCTGGCCGACGAAGAAGGCAGCGACGTGATGGTCGAACGCTTCGTGCGCGGCGACGAACACCGCCTGCTGATCGTCGGCGGCAAACTGGTCGCCGCCACCAAGGGCGAAATCGCCGCCGTGACCGGCGACGGCAAGTCCACTATCACCGAACTCATCGAATCGCAGATCAACACCGATCCGCGCCGCGGCGACCACGAAGACTTCCCCCTCAGCCGCATCACCTACGAGGAAGATCCCACCATCCTGCTGGTGCTGGAGCGCCAGGGCTTCGGCCCCGACTCGGTTCCGCCGGAAGGCAAGAACGTACTGATCCAGAGCCGCGGCAATCTCGCTTTCGACTGCACCGACGAAGTCCATCCCGCCGTTGCCGCCGCCGCTTCGCTGGCCGCGCGCATTGTCGGCCTGGACATCGCCGGCGTCGACATCGTCGCGCAGGACATTTCGCGTCCCCTCGAAGAACAGGGCGGCGCCATCGTCGAAGTGAATGCCGGTCCGGGCCTGCTGATGCACCTGAAGCCCGCCGTCGGCAAACCCCGCCCGGTCGGCCAGGCCATCGTCGACCACCTGTTCCCGAACAAGGACGACAACGGCCGCATCCCCATCGTCGGCATCACCGGCAGCCGCGGCAAGACCATGGTCGCCCGCCTGACCGCGCGCATGCTCAAGCTGCACGGCCCGTACGTGGGCACCGCCTGCAGCGACGGTATTTTCCTGCGCCAGCGTCAGATGGATGCCGCCGACAGCGCAAACTGGAAATCCGCACATCGCATCCTGATGAACCGCTCGGTCGAGGCCGCCGTGTTCGAGAACGGTTTCCGCGCCATCGCTTCGGAAGGCCTGGCCTATGACCGTTGCCTCGTCGGCGTCGTCACCAACATCGACCCGCATGGCGACCTCGCCGACCTGCATTTCGCCGACGCCGACGCACTGGCCACAATCGCGCGCACCCAGGTCGACATCGTCCTGCCCGAAGGCACCGCCGTCCTCAATGCCGCCGACCCGCGCGTGGCCGGACTGGCGGAGCTGTGCGATGGCGGCGTGATCTTCTTCAGCCTGTCGGCCGAGACCGAGGCGCTTGCCAAGCATCGCGAACAGGGCGGCCGCGCGCTGTTCGTGCGCGACGGCAGCATCCTGCTCGCCGAGGGTGGCGTCGAAGCGCCGCTGGTAGACCTGACGAAACTGGCGGCGCCGGATGTCGTCAACCAGCAGTGGATGGTCGAGAACATCCTTGCTGCCGCTGGTGCAGCGTGGGCAGCGGGCGTGAACACGGACGTGATCCGCGCCGCGATCGAGACCTTCGATTACGGCATCGGCAACGCCAGGAAGACGGCCTGAGCCTCGCCGTCCACATACTGAAGACGAACGAAAAAAAAGCTGCCTGAAAACGGGCAGCGCTTTGCAAGCGCGAAGCCGGACTGAGCGGCAGCCGCGCACTCAAGGAACTATTGATGGAAATTTCGCGTATCCGCGCCCTGCGCGGCCCCAACCTGTGGAGTCGGCACACGTCGATCGAAGCCATTGTGTCGTGCACCGAAGCCGAGCGGGACATCACCGCCATGCCCGATTTCGAGCCGCGGATGCGCGCGCGTTTTCCCGACATCAAATTCCTCGAGCCGGCCACCGGACAACCGTTCTCCCTCGCGCATGCGCTCGAGTCCGCCGCGCTCTGCCTCCAGGCACAGGCCGGCTGCCCGGTGACCTTCAGCCGCTCGGTGGCGACGGTCGAAGCCGGCACCTATCAGGTGGTCGTTGAATACACGGAAGAAGACGTCGGCCGCCTCGCCTTCGACCTCGCCGAAAAACTGATCGCCAGCGCCATCGACAACACCCCCTTCGACCTCGACGCCGCACTGAAGGAACTGCGCGACCTCGACGAAGACATCCGTCTCGGGCCCAGCACCGGTTCCATCGTGTACGCCGGCGTGGCGCGCGGCATTCCTTACCGCCGCCTGACCGAAGGCAGCATGGTGCAGTTCGGCTGGGGCCATCGCCAGCGCCGCATCCAGGCCGCTGAAACCGGTGAGACGAGCGCCATCGCCGAGTCGATCGCGCAGGACAAGGAACTGACCAAGGTGCTGCTGCACGCAGCCGGCGTCCCGGTTCCCAACGGCCGTGCCGTGACCGATGCCGAAGACGCATGGAAGGCCGCGCAGGAAATCGGCGCGCCGGTCGTGGTCAAGCCGCGCGACGGCAACCAGGGCAAGGGCGTGGCCGTCAACATGAAGACGCGCGAAGACGTGCTGCGCGCCTATGAGGCTGCGCATGCGATCAGCGAAGACGTGATCGTCGAGCGCTACATCACCGGCCACGATTACCGCATCCTCGTGGTGGGCGACCAGATGGTTGCCGCCGCCCGCCGCGAACCGCCGCAAGTCACCGGCGACGGCGTGCACAGCATTGCGCAACTGATCGAACAGGTGAACAAGGACCCGCGCCGCGGCGACGGCCATGCGACCTCGCTGACCAAGATCCGCGTCGACGACATCGCGCGCGCCGTGCTCGACAAGCAGGGCTACACCATCGACAGCGTGCCCCCGAAAGGCACCCTCGTCGTACTGCGCAACAACGCCAACCTCAGTACCGGCGGCACCGCGACCGACGTCACCGAGGACGTGCACCCCGACATGGCCGCGCGCGCTGTCGAAGCGGCGCAGATGGTCGGCCTCGATATCTGCGGCGTGGACGTGGTCTGCGAAACCGTGATCAAGCCGCTCGAGGAACAGGGCGGCGGCATCGTCGAAGTCAACGCCGCGCCCGGCCTTCGCATGCACCTGCAGCCGTCCTACGGCAAGGGCCGTCCCGTTGGCGAAGCGATCATCTCCACGATGTTCAAGGATGGCGACGATGGCCGCATCCCGGTTGTCGCCGTCGCAGGCACGAACGGCAAGACCACGACGGTCAAGCTGATCTCGCATATCCTCGCGACCGACAAGCACCGTGTCGGCATGACCGGCACCGACGGCGTCTACATTGGCAGCCAGCGCATCGACACCGGCGACTGCAGCGGCCCGCGCAGTGCACGCAACGTGCTGATGCATCCCGACGTCACGGCAGCCGTGTTCGAAACCGCGCGCGGCGGCGTGCTGCGCGAAGGCCTCGGCTTCGACCGTTGCAACGTCGCGGTCGTCACCAATATCGGCGAGGGTGATCACCTCGGCCTGAACTTCATCACGACGGTGGAAGACCTGGCCGTCGTCAAGCGCGTGATCGTGCAGAACGTTGCAGCCAACGGCACCGCGGTGCTGAACGCCGCCGACCCGATGGTCGCCAGCATGGCGTCGGTCTGCCCGGGTTCCGTCACCTTCTTTGCAAAGGACGTGCATCATCCGGTGATGACCATGCACCGCGCACAGGGACGCCGCGTGGTGTATGTCGAGGACAACGCCATCGTCGCCGCCGAAGGCAAGACTGCGCACCGCATCGAACTCAAGGACATCCCGCTGACCCGCAACGGCACCATCGGCTTCCAGGTCGACAATGCAATGGCCGCCATCGGCGCGGCATGGGGACTGGACATCGAATGGGATGTGATCCGCAAAGCCATCCAGTCTTTCGTCAACGACGCGCAGAGCGCGCCGGGACGCTTCAACCTGTTCTCCTACAAGGGCGCGACCCTGATCGCCGACTACGGCCATAACCCGGACGCGATCCAGGCGCTGGTCAATGCAATCGACAGCATGCCGGCCAAGCGCCGCTCTGTCGTCATCAGCGGCGCCGGTGACCGCCGTGATATCGACATCCGCCGCCAGACGGAAATCCTCGGCGATGCTTTTGACAGCGTTGTGCTGTATGAGGATGCCTGCCAGCGCGGACGTGCGGAAGGCGAGGTCGTGGGGCTGCTGCGTGACGGGCTGAAGGATGCCAAGCGTGCTCGCTCGGTCAAGGAGATCAAGGGTGAGTTCGTGGCGATCGATACGGCGCTGGCTGATCTCGCCGAGGGTGATCTTTGTCTGGTTCTGATTGATCAGGTGGAAGAGGCGTTGGCTTATATTGCGGAGAAGTGCAAGGCTTAAGTAGAGTTTTCTCCGGTGACCCGGTTGCTGTTGTCACTCCGTGGTGACTAGCCGGGACTGGCCCCGGCGGGCCAATTACTTTTCTTGTCTCGCCAAGAAAAGTAATCAAAAGAAGGCGACCCTGGTCCGCAGCCCCTTCGGGGTACCCGAAAAATCCGGCGCCGAAGCGGGAAGCGAAATAACTCGCCTTCGGCTCAGACAGATTTCGCTTCTTTATCCGCTTCGACACCGGATTTTTCGGCTGCGTACAAGGGATAACTGCACAACCCCATCCCCACCCTGACCCTCCCCTTGAAGGGGAGGGAACCGAAAAAGCTTTCTTTGAACTCTGCCAAGCCAGACATTATTCCCTCCCCTTCAAGGGGAGGGCCAGGGTGGGGATGGGTTTGAAAGATCCCTTGTGCCGACGCCAAAAGAGCGGAGGAAAAATCGGAAAAAGAAGCGCAGGTGTCTGAGCCGAAGGCGAGTTTCTGCGCTTCCCGATTTTTCCTCCGCTCTTTTGGGAACCCCCGAAGGGGGCGGCGGAACCAGGGTCGCCTTTCTTTGCTTACTTTCTTTGGCGAAGTGTATAGACCGGAGACATGGTTAACACCTGTGCCGGGACATAGGTAACACTTTTGGGTCATTCAAATGACGCCCAAAGGAACTTTCACCTATGCCGTGGAGACAGGTTGACATGATGACGCTGCGTCAAGAGTTTGTATCGCTGGCCCGACAAGAAGCAGTGAACATGAGTGAGCTGTGCTCACGGTTTGGCATCAGCCGCAAGACCGGCTACAAATGGTTGGCGCGGGTCGAGCAGGAAGGCGCGGCGGGCATGGCTGATCGGTCGCGGCGTCCGCTACACACACCGCTTCGCGCCAGTCAAACTATCGAGGAACTCGTGGTCGCCTTACGGCAAGCACATCCAAGCTGGGGTGCACGCAAGCTCCGACGCCGCTTGCTCGACTTGGGTCACACCGATATTCCCACGCCTAGTACTGTCACACGTATCTTGCATCGGCACGGCTTGATTGGCGAACAAGCTAGCGAGCGGAGTACACCTTGGCAGCGTTTCGAGCATGCTGCGCCAAATGACTTGTGGCAAATGGATTTCAAAGGCTACTTCGAGACGGGCCGCGCAACATGTCATCCTTTGACGGTCATCGATGATCATTCGCGCTATAACGTGGTCCTCAAAGCCTGCTCGCGCCCGAATCGAGAACAGGTGCAAGAGGCTTTGCAAGATGCATTTCGGCGCTACGGCATGCCGCTGCGTATCAATACCGATAATGGCGCCCCCTGGGGCAGCCCTTCCCAGCATGAACACGGCATTACCAAGTTGACCATCTGGCTGATCCAGCTAGGCATTCGCATCAGCCACAGCCGTCCTGCCCATCCGCAGACCAATGGCAAGGACGAGCGCTTCCATCGCAGCTTGAAGGCCGAAGTGCTGGCGGGACGCCACTTTGCCGATTTGGCCGACGCCCAAACGGCGTTCGATCGCTGGCGTCATGTCTACAACCATGAACGCCCGCACGAAGCACTTGACTTGAACACACCGGTCAAGCGCTACCAGTCCAGCCGCTTGCAGTACCCGGAGCACTTGCCCGAGATCCATTACCCGGAGGGTGATTTAGTGCAGACTGTTGGTTGGGACGGCAAGATTGTGATGGAAGGCCGGCGCTTCAAGGTCTCCAATGCCTTGCACACGCATCGTATCGCGGCCCGACCGCGGCTCGAGCAAGACGGTGTGTATGATTTGTACTTCGCCCATCATCGGTTCGGCCAGATCGACTTGCGCATGACCGAAAGCGAGGCGTAAAAGTGTTACCCATGTCCCGGCACGCGTGTTACCTATGTCCCGAGTCTATACAGCGAAGCAAAGAAAGTGAGTGGCCCGCCGGGGCCAGTCCCGGCAGGCATCCACGGAGTGACTAACGATTCGGGCCACCGAAGAGAAAAACAACATCATCGGAAACAGTCGCCCGATCATCCAACCCCCTACTCTTCCGCAACCACCTTATGCTCACTCACCATCCTCTGCTGCGTAGACGGCGGCACGATGTCATAGTGACTGAACTCCACGGTATAACTGCCGCGCCCTGCGGTCGTCGAGTTCAGTCGCGACTGGTAGCTGTTCAGCTCCGACAGCGGCACCTGGCCCGACACCACCACCACTGAAGCCTGCACCGTCTGCATCCCGTTGATCTGCCCGCGCCGTGCCGACAGGTCGCCCGTGATGTCGCCCATGCACTCCTCGGGCGTCACGATCTCGATATTGACGATCGGCTCCAGCACCATCGGCCTTGCCTTCATGACGGCATCGATGAACGCCTTGCGCCCGGCGGTGGCGAAAGCCACTTCCTTTGAATCGACCGGATGGCTCTTGCCGTCATAGACCACCACGCGCACATCCTGCATCGGGAAGCCCGCTAGCGGACCGGCCTCCAGCACCTGACGAATACCCTTCTCGACAGCCGGGATGAATTGCCCGGGGATCGTCCCCCCCTTCACCTCGTCGACAAACTCGAAGCCCGATCCACGCGGCAGGGACTCGACACGCAGGAACACTTCGCCGAACTGCCCGGCGCCGCCGGTCTGCTTCTTGTGGCGATGATGCCCCTCGGAGCGCCCGGCAATGGTTTCGCGGTACGCGATCTTCGGCGGATGCGTGGCGACGTCGATCTTGTACACCTCCATCATGCGCTCCAGCGCCGAGCGCAGGTGCAGCTCGCCCAGGCCAAGCAGGACGGTTTCATTGGTGGTGGGGTTGTGCTCGACCTTCAGGCAGGGATCTTCCGCCGTCAGCTTCTGCAGGATTTCCCACATGCGCTGCTCGTCGCCGCGCTTCTTCGGCTCGATCGCGAGGCCGAAGATCGGCGTCGGGAAGGTGGACGGACGCAGGTGGATATGGTCGTCCTCCGCCGCATCGTGCAGCACGGCGTCGTACACCATGTCCTCGATCTTCGCGACCGCGCAGATATCACCCGGCACCGCTTGCTGCACTTCTACCTGCTCCTTGCCCTGCAGCATGTAGAGATGCGCGACCTTGAAGGGCTTCCGGCCGTCGCCGATGTAGAGCTGGCTGTCGCGGCGCACCGTACCCTGGTGGATGCGGAACACGGCGATCTTGCCGATGAAAGGGTCGACGGCAAGCTTGAAGACATGCGCGAGCACATGCTGCGACGGATCGGGCACGGCGCGGATTTCGTTCTTCCTGTCCGGCGCATTGTCGTCGTCGCGGTAGAAGAGCGGCGGATTGCCTTCCGTCGGATTCGGCATCAGTTTGACGAAGACGTCGAGCAATTCCTTGATGCCCGCGCCATTCTTTGCAGAGACGAAACAGACCGGCACGAGGTGTCCTTCGCGTAATGCCTGTTCGAACGGTGCGTGCAGCTGCTCCGGTTCGATCTCCCCCTGCTCAAGGTACAGGGACATCAGGTCGGCATCGACTTCCACGACCTGGTCGACCAGCGCGCGGTGCGCGGCCTCTACAGAAGAAAAATCCGACTCGCCGGCCGGATTGAAGAAACAATCGACAACTTTCGACCCGCCCGCAGCGGGCAGGTTGATGGGCAAGCATTCCTTGCCGAATGTTTCCTGAATGCGCGTAACGAGCGCCGGCAGGTCGACGTTGTCAGCGTCGATCTTGTTGACGATGATCATCCGGCACATGTTGCGCTGCTTCGCCCACTCCATCATGCGTCCGGTGATCATCTCGATGCCGTTTTGCGCATTGATGACGACGGCTGCCGTTTCCACGGCCGCCAGCGCGCTGATCGCCTGACCGATGAAGTCCGGATAGCCGGGCGTGTCGAGCAGGTGGATGCGCGTGTCGCGATGGTCGAGGTGCACGACGGCGGAGTTCAGCGAGTGCTGGTACTTGCGTTCCAGGGGATCGTAATCGCAGGTCGTGGTCCCGCGTTCGAGGCTGCCCGGACTGCCGATCATGCCGGCACCGTGGAGCAGTGCTTCGGCAAGGCTGGTCTTGCCGCTGGAGGTGTGCCCGACAAGGGCAATGGTACGGATGGCTTCGGTACTGTAAGGCATAGGTCATTCCTTTCCCACATGCAAACCGCAAAAACCCGTTCAGGTCATTATCGCGCGTGCCCCGCCACAGGGCAAACCGATTGCTCGCAAGGTTTGATTTGGAATGGGAAAGCCGCAAAAAGCTGCCTACCAGCGGGAGAAATGGTCTTCCGTGACGCCACCCAGGCGCCGTACCTCCCTCGGCGGCGCATCCGGCGCCGCCTTCACCCAACCGCTGAAACTGCCGATCGGCTGCACGTAGCGCGATACCGCGACCAGCAGGTTCTTGTCTTCCCGCCGCAAGCCTTCCGGCTCGAAATGCAGGTCGAGCAGGCCGTCCTCGGTACGGATATGCCAGGGAAGCATCGGATTGCTGCGGTCGTAGTCGAAGACGGCGGCACCCAGCGGCACCAGGTGGCCGTCGAGCCACAGCACATTCTCGTGGCCGCCAAAATAGCCGGCCTGCAAGTTGAATCCGATGTCGAGGCCATGCGCGGATGCCCACCGCCAATCGGTATCGCGGGCGAGCAGGCCATTGGAATAGTCGACACTGGCGACGCCGCCGTCGAGGTCGTATTGTCCGCCCTTCACCCGGACTTCGCCGCAAAGTGGCATGCCGGGCGATTTTTGGGTGGCATGCACGGAGCCCCCTTCGACCGGCCCGACCGCCAGCAGCGGCGGCGTGCTGCCCGCGTTAAAGGTGGCATCGATATGGAAATCGTTGCAGCGCAGCTCCAGCACATGTTGCCGTCCGCTGTCGGCGGTGTGGCAACGGATGCGCTTGCCAGGAAAACGGAAATGGCTGGCGCCGCCCGGAGCGTGCGGCACATGTGCGGTGAGACCCGGAATGCCGTCCTGCGAGAAGGATGCGACGATGGTGCGCTTGCGGCGGTCGAAGGCGTAGGCGAATGCGGTATTGGTCCAGCCCACGTCGACGATGGCGATGCCGCAGAAGAGCTGCTCCGTGGACAGCGCGACATAGTGCCAGCGCTTGTGGTGGAGGCGGCGCCAGAGCGGGTTGCGGGCGTAGGGGGCGCTTAACGCAGACCAGTCGATGCGGCCGGCCGTGCCTGAAAAACGGCCGAAACGCGGAAAGCCGTCAGCATCCGGCAGGCCAAGGGAGGTGGCGGGCAGCAGGGCAGCCGGTGGCGGCTTCAGGTTCATGGCGGCGGAAAATGGTTGCAAGAACGGCCATATTACTCCCGTGCCACAGGCCAGGCTTGAACCCCCTCAAACCTCCAGGCGCCCCTGTTCTTCCTCCCGCACATACGGCACATGCATCCTCGCCGATGGCCGGCTGATGTGATAGCCCTGCGCGTAGTCGATGCCCAGCTTGCCGACGGCGTCCAGGATGTCGGCATCCTCGACGAACTCCGCCACGGTCTTGATCTTCAACTCCTTGGCGAGTGTGACGATACTCTTGATGAAGGCGAGGTAGGTCTCGTCGTGCAGCATATTGCGGATGAACTCGCCTTCGATCTTGATGTAATCGACCGGGAAGCACTTGATGTACTGGAAGGACGAATAGCCCGAGCCGAAGTCGTCGATCGCAAAGCTGAAGCCCTGCACCTTGGCGTCGAGCACGAACTTCTCCAGCAGCGTGAGGTTGCGCACCGTCTCGCGCTCGGTGATCTCGAACACGATGCGTGACGGCTCGATGCCGTATTGCCCCGCCAGCCTGCTCACATGCGAGGCAAACTCGCCGACGATCAGTGCCTTGGGCGACAAGTTCACGAACAGCATGCCTTTGTAACCCTGCCGGCGGACTTCCGTAAACGCTTTTTCGATCAGCTGGTAGTCCATCTTGTGGGCGATACCCATGTTCTCGGCTTCTTCGATGAAGTCGTTCGCGCTGATAATCTGGTCGTCGAGCTGGATGCGCATGAGCAGTTCGTGGATGACGATCTCGCCGGTATGCGCGTCGCAGATCGGCTGGAAGTAAGGCACGATGCGCTGCTGGTCGAGCGCATTCTGGATCATGATCACCTTCTCGCCGGCCTTGCGGAACACTTCCGCCATCTCGTCCTCGCTCGGCATCGCGATCGCATTCTTGCCAGCGTTCTTGGCCTTGTACATCATGTTGTCGGCCACGAGGAACAGGTCCTTCGGGTTATCGCCGTGCGTGGGGCTCAATGCGATGCCGATGGAACTCGTGGCCTTGATACGGTTGCCGTCCGGGGTTTCCATCCAGAAGTGCTCAAGGGACTCGTTGATACGCTGCGCAACCATGTGCGCCTGCGTCTCGCTCGCTTCCGGCAGGATGATGCAGAACTCGTCGCCGCCGTAGCGCGCGATCATGTCGCCGTTGCGCACCGCGCCGTGCAGCAAGTCGGCGAACTCCTGCAGGAATGAATCGCCGAAATGGTGCCCGAAGCGGTCGTTGATGGTCTTGAAGTTGTCCAGGTCCAGCATCAACACCGCGAAGGTCTGGTTATGCCGGCGCGAGCGTCCGATCTCGTAGCCCAGCAATTCCCAGAACATGCGCTGGTTGTACAGGTCGGTCAACGGATCGCGCGTGGCATAGTGCTCGAGATCCTTGGTGTACTTGTAGATCGCCTTGACCGAACCGACCAGGTTGAGCAGCGTGGTCAGGATGCTGCCGATCACCATGTTGCGGATATTGTCCTCGGCCATCATCGACTGCACACCGATGCCGACGATGCCGCCGATCTTTGGCGTTTCGAGCAGCAGGGTCTTGGTCTGCACCTCGATGTCGCGCGGGCTCAGGTCGGGCAGCGAACCCTTTTCGTCTGCGATGTTGTGCGCGATCGGCAGAAGCGTGGCGCCGTGGAAGAAAGGCGTTTCGTCCAGCTGCCGGCGCAGGATCTTCTCGAACAACCGCACCGTCTTTTCCTGCGGCGGATTGCGCCAGAACACTTCGCATTCGTAGGCTTCTTCCTCGACGCGGAAGATGGTCACCAGCGCATACGCGTCGATGATGGGATTGATCTCCAGCAGCAGGTTCTTGATGAACTCGCGCCAGTCGCGCACCACGTTGGACGTGATGATGAATTTTTCCAGCAGCCGGATTTCGAATTCCAGCACGCCCTTGTCCACCGCCACGCGCTTGATCTTGTCCACCAGCAGCGACACGTTGTCGAAGGCCTGGTTGAATTCCTCGAAACCGAAGTCGACCTTGTGCATGTCGAAGCGGTCGAAATCCTTGATGGTGTTGAAGGACTCCACCTTGCCGCGGAACAGGTCCATGGAACGCTTGAGCCGGCGCGCGGCGAATGTCGTCAGCGCCAGCGCCGTCAGCAGCACGACCAGGCCGAGGGCGAGGAACAGCGCGACATAGTAGATGCGCACAGTCGACGTCACGGTCTCCAGGTTGTGTTTCACCGCGACGACGCCCAGCACCTCGCCGGCTTTGGCATTCGCATGGCAGCGCAGGCATTCCGCCTCCGCGAGCACGGGTTCCGCATACAGCACATGCGTGCCGGTCTTCAGCGTGACCGCGTTGCCGCTGCTCATCGCCAGGCGCACGTGGTCAGGGACGTCCTGTTGCGGGCGGGCTTCGATGCTCGTTGCGCGATAGACGGCGATGCCGTCCACGGTGGTCGCAAACGTTGACTTGTCCGTGGCGATGACCTCCTCGATCTGCGCACTGCCGGCACCACGGCGCAAGGCCTGGACGATGGAGTCGACATTTTGCCGGGCGATTTCGGACGAGGACTCGAGATTGCGTTCTTCCAGGAGCTTCTCGTAGAGCAGTGAGGAGGCGAGCGTCGCGCCAAGGAACACTACGGCGGAGACGCCGACCGTCGCAGCGAATACGAAGCCCCGCAGCGTGGTGAACAGGCCGACGAAAGCCTGGCGGATGGGGTCTGCGCGATTACGCATTGGCCACCGCCTCGGCCTGTACCGGGTCGGAACAGCCGACCAGCCGGTTCTTGCCGGCCATTTTCGCCTCATACATGCGCTGGTCCGCGATTTCGACCAGCTCCTGCCATTCGAGGGCGCCGTCCGCGATGCGCTCGGCGATGCCGAAGCTGGCCGTGACGGGCGTGCCTTCCGGGCGTATGCCCAGGCCGATGTCGCGCAGGCGGGTGACGGCCCTTGCGGCCGTAGTGCCACTTGCGTTCGGCAGGAGGATCAAGAACTCCTCGCCGCCCCAGCGGAGCAGGATATCGCCGGAACGCAGGTTGTTGCGCAGCTTTTCCGCCGCCGTTCGCAGTACACGGTCGCCGGCGTCGTGTCCGTGGGCGTCATTGATCTTCTTGAAATTGTCGATGTCGAGGAAGACGACGGACAACGGCGCACCGCTGCGCATGGCGATATGGAACTGGATGTCGAGCAGCTCTTCCCCGCTCGACCGCGAGAAGCAGCCGGTCAGGCCGTCATGCGTGGCCTGGCGCACCAGCGACATCATGAAACTGAGCTGGCTCATGCCGGCCAATGCGGCGACGGTGGCGATCAGGAACAGCAGCCAGAAGGCGCCCAGGTGCGAGCTCCAGTTGAGCATGTCGAGCTGCAGCAATGCGACCAGCGCCTCGGCGCCAAGGACAGGCATCGCAAATACCGCGCTCTCTGACGCGGTGAGCGGAAAGACGGAGAGGCCGGCGATCATCACGAACGGCAGGAAGGCGTAGCCGGCGGCAATGGCGGCGGCAGGGCCGGCCATGTCGAAGTGCGACAGCATCGGATGGGAGTAGATGAAGAACAGCGTCGGGATGCCGAACATCATGGCCAGCGCCTTGTACGCATCGCGCATGCGGACCGACTTGCGGAAAGAGACGGCGAGTATGCCGAAGGCAATGGTGGTCACGACGCGTCCCACGACGAGCAGGCCCGTCACTGGCCAGTTGAAGACCATCAGGTCGATCACAATCCACAGCGGCGTCAGGACGGCAAACAGTCCGGCCACCATGCGTACGCGGGAGATGATCATGTCGGCGCGGCGCCGGGACAGCAGCGCGACATGGCCGCGGGGCAGGATGAGTTCGCGCAGCATGTCGCGCGGCATCGCGTCGAACACGGTGCCGGTCAGGAGCTTCAGGAACTGGAAAAATCGTTGCACGCTGTTTCCTATGCACTCCAGGCGGCGGAATGCCATTGTTGAGGCGCGCAGTCAGGACGGGAGCGGCGTCGTGCACGCAGACCGCTATCGTCACGCCATGAAGCCTTCGGTACCCCTTGGCTGACGCCCGTACGGTCGCGAGCACTGTACTGTGCCGGAGGTGAAATTTTATTGCTTTGAATCAAAATTTCCATAAATAAACAGTTGCGGGCACACGCGATTTATGGCTGCCCGCGGCGCGGCGCGGCTGGAACCGGGGTCGCCTTTGCCAGTCATAAAGGATGCGGAGGCCGCATCCGCGGTGTCCGGTCAGCAGGAGGCATGTGATGCGTAAAATGATCTTGATGGCGCTGGCGGGCTACGTCTGGCGCAAGGTGCAATCCCGCGTGATGAAGCGCGCGTTCAATAGCAAGACCGTCCATCGCCCGCGCTAAGCCGCGACTGCAGCAGGCGTAGTCGAGGGCGCGCGGCAACGCGAACGCTTGGACATGATTTGGTGGAGCTTGGTCCGCAGGGTGTCGGCGTTGAACGGCTTGACGATGTAACCGTCGGCGCCTGCCTTTGCGGCTTGCAGAATCATGTCCTTGGTGGCTTCCGCAGTCACCAGCAGGACGGGCAGGTGCTGCAACGGGGCCTCTTCGCGAATGGCGCGCAGCAGTTCAATGCCGCCCATGTGCGGCATGTGGCAGTCCGTCACGACGAAATCAAACGGCTTTCCCTCCGCCTCCGCGGCCTTGAGCATCTGCAGGGCGCTCTTCCCGTCCGCCGCTTCCGAAATCCTGACATTGCGCAGCTGGTCCTTCAGCAGGCTGCCGATGACACGACGCATGCTCGAAATATCGTCGACGACCAGGAAGTGCGAAACCGGATGATAGGCAGAATCCGAACCTGCCAGGAGGGCGGCGGGGGCCAGGGAGGCCATGAGATTCGTCGGGCACATGATGTGAGTTCCTTCTTGTTGCTCGTGCACGTCGTTTGGCGCGCTTCTTTTTGCCTGTGCCGTCATCTCCCCTTGTTATTTTTTCGGCCAGACTGCCTCTTCCGCTTCGGAGGGGCATGAATGGAGCTTATTCCTGTTGTTGCCGTATGGAAATGATTCGGGTCAAGGAAAAGGAGTTGTCAGGACGAGCAGCTCTGCGCGCGGAAAATTGATCGATGTCAAGTCTGGCGCACCGTCGGATGCGTCGCGCCATGCGAATGAGGAAGCTGTCCATCGCAAGCCGAGCGCCACGGCAGGCGAGCTGCGCGGGTAAAGTCGACCGTGGTGACAGGCGCGGACGGAGCCGTCGTTCTGGCAAGGCGCCAACATTGCCGCGCTTTAGCGAGGATGTCAGCGTGGCCGCAACCGCAGGATTTCTCCGCGCGATTCATCCGTCAGTAGATACAGCAACCCGTCCGGCCCTTCCTTCACATCGCGAATGCGTTTCCCCAGGTTCTCCAGCAACTTCTCTTCCTTCACGACTTTGCCGTCCTTCATTTCCAGTCGGGCAAGGTAGCGAAACTTGAGCGCACCGACGAACAGGTTGCCCTGCCAATCCTTTCCGTATTTGTCGCTTTTGAGGAAGGCCATGCTAGAGGGAGCCATCGACGGCGTCCAGTGGTGTACAGGCTGTTCCATGCCAGCCTTGGTTGTGCCCTCGCCAACCTTGCCGCCGCCGTAGTGTTCGCCGTAGGAGATCACCGGCCATCCGTAGTTCTTGCCTGCATCGGCGCGATTGATCTCGTCGCCGCCCTGCGGTCCATGTTCATTCATCCACAGCTTGCCGTCCGGACCGAGCGCTGCGCCCTGCGCGTTGCGGTGGCCGTAGCTCCAGATCTCCTGCAGCGTGCCGTTGCGCCCGGCAAAGGGATTGTCCTTGGGGACGGAACCGTCCTTGTTGACGCGGACGATCTTGCCGTGGTGGTTGTCGAGTTTCTGCGCATCCTCCATGCGCCGGAAACGGTCGCCGAGCGTGAGGAAGAGCGTGCCGTCGCCGCTCTCGACGATGCGGCAGCCGAAGTGCGCATTGCTGCCGTACTTCGGTTTCTGGCTGAAGATGACCTTGACCTGCTCGAGCCGTTTTGCATCGTCCGACAGCCGTGCCGATGCCAGGGCGGTTGAATTGCCCGACCCCGATCCGGCCGGTTCCGAATAGCAGAAGTAGATTGTGCGGTTGCGTGCAAACGCGCTGTCGGCGAGCACGTCGAGCAGGCCGCCCTGACCGCCGACGTCGATCTTCGGCAAGCCTTCGAGCGGCGCGCCGGTATCGCCGTTCGGCTGCACCACGCGCATCTGCCCGGAGCGTTCGGTGACGAGCAGGCGTCCGTTGTCGATGAAGGTCAGGCCCCAGGGATGATCGAGGTTCTTCGCGACGGTTTCGGTCCGGACCTGCGCGGCTGCGGAAATGCTCATGCCGGACAGCAACACTGCAACGGTCAGATTGCGGGGGAGATGGGTGAAGGACAGCCTGTGCGCGCTCATACCTTTCCTTTCCGTCGTTGCGGGACCGCCACCATGATAGCGCCGAGCCGCTTCACTCGTTTGATCCCGAACTGCGCGCGTGCACTTTTTCCTTGATCGATTCGATCTTCGGTTCGCCGGCGAGGTCCTTGATGATGGCCCCGTAGCTCGCCTTGCCGCGCACGCTCTTGACGCCGCGCGTGACTTCGAAGTCGATGGTGTAGCTGACGAAGATCCGATCCGAGTGCGGATCGGCGCTCATGAAGTCGATGCGATCGACTTCGTAATGGCGCTGCGGCCAGTGCCTGACGTAGCGCTCCACGTCACGGACGATGTCGTCGCGGTCCACATAGCCGTGCTCGTAGTACTCGGCGCGCTCGGTAAACATCTCCGCCTGCTCCTCGGGTGTCTTGTCCGCATCGACGAAGCGATCGAGGAAGCGGCGGACCTTGCGCTCGGTATCGGCCGTCACCGGCATGCCGTCGCGCGGGGTGTCGACTTCCTCGTCGCCGGCACGCTGTTCCTGCTCGGCGGGCACGGGGAGTGCTGCGGCCAATGCCGGTGTTGCCGGCAGGAGCAGCGCCGCTGCCAGGATCCAGCTCGCCATCTTGCGTCAGGCGATCCTGCGGAAAGCCTTGATCGAGTTCAGGTTCAGTCCGTCTTCCAGGCGCCGCCCTTCATCGATGTCGAACCACTGCTCCGGTTCCGGGCCGTCGATGCGCACGGTGCGGATCACGTTGCGCATCTCGCGCCCGAAGGGAACGCGGCCGAAAGCGATCTGGTATGTCTTGCCGACGATCGGCTCGAACGGTTCATCGACCATCCAGCCGGTTTCATGCCCTTCCTCGCGGTCGGGGTGCATGACGGGGTTTTCAATGCCGAGTTCGGTGAGGATGCCGTGTAGTGTAGCCATGGGATGCTCCGTGAATTGGGGGTGGAGGAATGGCCGGGGATCGGCGTCTTATCGCGCGCTCTTCTGCTCCGACTTCTTCCGGTTGCGGCGGTCGACGTCCATCGTCGCATCGTCGATCTTCGGATCGATCGCCTTGTTGGGTGTCTTGACGATTTCTTCCGTTCCGGTACGCGGCGGTGTCACCACCGCGCCGGGATCGGTGGGTGTCTTGTCCACGGGAGGCGGGATTGTGCGCATGCCGGGATCCGCCGGCGCCTTCATCGTCGACTCCGGATTTTTCGCAATGCCGCTCTGCGCCGCCGCCCATTGCGGGGACAGGCACAGCGCGGCGGCGACCAGGAGTGCCGGGTGTTTCATCGTGCCCCGGCCGAAATGGAGTCGCCGCGTTGCGGCGGCAGCGGCGCGGCCGCATCGGTTTCATCGGCGACGGCCTCGCGTGGCTCGCCAAGACGGGTCAGGCTGGCCTGCCGTACGCGCATCTCGTCGCCGAGGGCGATGCGCTGCGCCTGGTCGAGCAGCTTGAGCACGGCGGGGAACAAGTGTTCTTCCTCTTCCTTGTGGTGATGTTCGGTCTGCTCCTTGAGCACCTTGAATTTGGCTTCGAACGATTTCTCCGACGGTTCGAGTTCGATCAGGTCGGCCAGCAGACGCTTGAGCGACAGGTGCTCTTCCAGCGATTCCAGCAAGTCGTCCTCGGTCCGGGCGCGGTGCACAGCCGGATAGAAGATTTCTTCCTCGGACTTGATATGTACGGTCAGCTGATCCGCCACCTGCATGAACAGCGTCTTTCTCCGCGCGTCGTCCTCGGCGTCCGCGACCTGGCTGAGCAAGTCTTCCATGTCACGGTGCTGGGCCGTCAGAAATGTGACTGCATCGAGTTCTTGAGGGGTCATCTGTTGCGCTCCGGATTGGTTGTTCTGAACAAGTTAGAGACAGCCTCCTTTAAGTGGTTCAGGCCACGCGTGCCTTTTCGCCATCTCCCCTGAGCGAGTGCAAGAAGTGCGGGACGGCAACGAGAAGGCAACGCGAAAAATTTCCCGCGCATACAATAGCCGCTTCACGTTTTCAGGTTTCAACATGTCGGTACAGCGCCAAGCCCTCGATACCCTCGCCGTCGCCACGATGCTCGTGCTGTGTGTGCTGTGGGGACTGCAACAGGTAGCGGTAAAACTGGCCGCGCCTTCCATGGGCCCGGTGCTGCAGATCGGCCTGCGTTCCCTCGTGGCGGCTGCACTGGTATTCATGGTGATCCTGTGGCAAGGCGAGCAGCTGTCCCTGCGCGACCGGTTTTTCCTCCCCGGCATCGGCGCGGGAGTGCTGTTCGCGCTCGAGTTCCTGTTCGTCGCGCTGGGATTGCAGTACACCACCGCATCGCATATGTCGGTGTTCCTCTACACGGCACCGATTTTTACCGTGCTCGGGCTGCACTGGTTCATTCCCGGCGAGAGGCTGGGGGCCTTGCAATGGGCGGGCGCGATCGCGGCCTTCGCCGGGATTGCCGTTGCCTTCTCCAATGGATTCGTGCATGGGTCGCACGACTGGACCTCGATGCTGGCGGGGGATGCGCTGGGTGTGCTCGGCGGCTTGTTCTGGGCCGCGACGACCTTGCTGATCCGCCGCTCCGCCCTGTCCGAGGCGCCGCCGGCGATCACACTGTTCTACCAGCTCGCCAGCTGCGGTGTGATCCTCGTGGCCATTGCGCTTTTCATCGGACAGAGTAGCGGCGTCGCAATGACAGGGGTGGTCTGGGGCAGCCTGTTCTTCCAGGCGGTGATCGTGGCCTTCTTCAGTTACCTTGTGTGGTTCTGGATGCTGCGCAAGTACCTCGCGTCGCGGCTGTCCGTGTTTTCCTTCCTGACCCCCATGTTCGGCGTCGGTTTCGGTGTGCTGCTGCTGGGTGATCCGCTCGATCCGCGCTTCGTTGCCGGCGCAGTTCTGGTGATGTTCGGTGTTGTGATGGTCAACATCAGGCGTTGACGAAGTGCCGCTCAGGAATTTCGGCGGCACTTTTTGCGCTTACTGTTGCCGAAGTCTTCCGTATCAACCTTGATCGGTACTGGAGATTGCAATGTTTCTGCGCCTGGGTCGTCTGTTTCGTGCTGTCGGTCGGGAAATCGTCGTACTGTGGTACGCCTGCCGCAATCCCGCCACGCCGTTCCGCCTGAAGCTGGCGGCAATCTTGCTCGGCCTGTACGTCTTCAGCCCGATCGATATCCTTCCCGATTGGCTGGTGCTTCTGGGTATCGTGGACGACGTGACGCTGCTGGCGCTCGGCATCCCGGCGCTGCTGAAATTTTTGCCGGAACATGCGCTGCAGGATGCTCGCCTCGCAGCCGACGGCCTGCTTTCCCGCATGCGCTTCGGAATGCGCCGATGAGGATTCACGCCCCCACCGGCGCGAACTTCTCCGCGTTGTCCACCAGCCAGCGGCTCGACAGGCTGCTGTCCTGCTGCGATGGGTGGAAATCCTTGCGGAAGTATTCGCGCCACGGGCCATAGGTCTCGCGTACCAGGCCGCGCTTGCCGAACAGGAAGCGCGCGGCACTCTTCCATGTGCTCCATTTCCATAGCGTGCCGTCATGGCGCAGGTTGTTGATCGTCTGACGGATCGTGTCGCCAAGGAAGATGGTGGTGACGCGGCGCATCCAGATGATGCGCCATGCATGGTCGCCGCCCAGCGCCTGATACAGGTCGAAGGCGGTGCTCTTGTGCTCCGATTCCTCGGCGCTGTGCCACAGCCACATCGTCTTCAGGCGCGGCTCGCTTTCCAGCACGTCATGGTTGCGCAGCAGCCAGTCGGCCAGGATTGCGGTGAAGTGCTCGTTGGCCGCGGTGATGGCGACCCAATGGCGATAGTCCACGCCGTCCAGCATTTTCAGGCGCTTCTGCGCCCGCGGCGCCCAGTCGTTGACCAGCCCCTGTTTTTCCAGATGGCCGTTGAACAGCGCATGCAGCCGGCGATGCGTCGCTTCCTGCCCGACGAAGCCTTGCACTTCCTTGCGAAAGCGCTCCTGCTTGTCCTCCGGCAAGGCCTTGTAGCCGTTGCGGACTGAGTCAATGAAAAACTGCTCCCCAACCGGAAAGCTCATCGACAGCGCATTGAACAGCGCCGTGCGGAAGGCATCGCCGCCGCACCAGTGGCGCGCGAACGGCTTTTCCAGGTCGATCAGCAGTCGGCGGACAACGAGGTCGGTCATCGGGACACTCCATGGGGGCGTTGTATCGAGGCAAGACAGTGCATGGTACTGTCGCGTACCAATCATCATGTAGCGCCGGCTTGGTACTGTCAAGTACCGGACTGCTAGAATCCCTGACATGACGCAAACCTTGTCCGATAACGATTCCCTCGCCCGCCACCGCCACCGCTTGCTCGAAGGCATGGCCCAGGCCGTCGCCGAAAAGGGTTATGCGGAAACAACCATCGCCGATATCGTGCGTGCGGCCTCTGTTTCGCGCCGCACCTTCTATGAACATTTCGCCACCAAGGCGGTTTGCCTTATTGCCCTCTACGAAGCGGCCAGCCATGGCGCGCTCAAGGTCCTGCGCGAGGCGCTCGATCCCCGTCGGGACTGGCAGGAGCAGGTCGAGCAGGCCATGGGCGCCTACTTCGATTGTCTAGCGTGCAACCCCGCACTGGTGCGCACCCTGTTCATCGAGATCCTCGGCCTGGGACCGGAAGGGCTGGCCGCGCGGCGCAGGGTGAACGATGAGATCGCGGACTTCATGTTGCAGGTCATTAATCGCAGCCGCAAAGGCCGGCTGCCGCTGTCGCGTGAAATGGCCATGGCCGTGATCGGCGGCATCAACGAATTGGTGCTCAATGCCATCGAAACCGGGCAGGTCGACCGGCTGCGCGAGCTTGCCGCGCCCGCCGTGCAGCTCGTCCGCGCCGTGACCCGGGACCAGTCCTGACGCACCTTCCCTCCCCGGAACTTCGGAAGTAACGGCGTTTCTTAGTTTCAGACAATCACCGCAGCGCCGCTGCACGCGCCGGGGCGCCCACATCCATGAACGATTCGGACATAGCGAAGCCCGAAGCGCACTGCGACGCCGCGCCGGCGATGCAACCGGGCTTCCTCAGGAGAAATGCGCGGGCCATCGTCCTCTGGCCCGCCGCGGCGCTCCTGCTGGCCTGCCTTCTCTGGGGAGCCATCCTCTCCCTTCTGGAGCGAGACCGCACCGAGGTCCGCACCGATGCGATCCGCCAGGCGGAGTCGCTTGCCCGCGCCTATGCGGTGCAGCTGGAGCGCACCGTCGGCTACATCGATCAGCTCACCCTGCGGCTGAAGCACGATTGGGAAGATCCGTACGTCATCCTCAACCTGGAGCGCCAGCAGGAGTGGGGGCTCTATCCCGACACCGGAAGGCTTTATGCCAGCGTGGTCGACCTCAACGGCGAGCTTGTCACCAGCACCTTGCCGACCTCGCGACGGCTCTCCTTCAGCCAGCACCCCAACTTCCTGGAGCACAAGGCGGGCGAACCGGGCTTGCTGGTTGCAGGACCGGAACCCTCCAGCCAGCTCGACGGGCCGGTCATCCGTTTCACCCGCCGGCTTGAGGATGTCGACGGCACGTTTGCCGGTGTGGCCATGGTCGATGCCGTGCCGGCTTTTCTCGGGACGTTCTACGATGAAGCCGTGCTGGGCGGCGATGACTTTGTCTCCGTCCGCTACAGCCACGGCCCGATGCTCGCGACCACTGCACACGGACACACCTCGACCGGACAACCGTATTACCTGGCTGATCCCGTGTTCAAGGCACGCGCCGGTGCGGGTGTGGAAGGAGGGGAACGTTTCCGGGACGGTCAATCGCGCATCGTGGCGTGGAGACAACTTGACCGCTATCCGTTCGTCGCCTTGGCCGCGCTGTCCGAGAAGCAGGTGTTTGCAGGCTTTTCCGCCACTGCACGCCGCTACTTTGCACTGGCAACAGCCGGCAGCCTGCTCCTGTTCCTGTTTGCAAGCATAGGCACGGTCCTTTCCGCCCGGCTTGCCTGGCGGCGACAGAAGGAACACGAGGTCCGGGAAACCTACCGGCTCGCGGTCGACGCGGCGAAGGAGGGTTTCTACATGCTTCGCCCCCTGCGCAACGGACAGGGCGCAATCCTCGACTTCCAGGTGGCCGACTGCAACGAACGCGGCGCCGCCTTGATCGGCCTGAGCAAGGCCGACTTCATCGGCAGGACGGTGAAGGAATTGCACACAGACGATTACGCATTGGCGCCCATGGACCGGCTGCGCCAGGCGATGGACGACGGCTACTACGAAGACGAGGTGCGTGTGTCGTCCCGCAGCATGCTCAAGGTCGACTGGGTGCATCGCAAGCTGGTGCGCTCCGGGGCAGGGCTGGCGATGACGATCCGGGATATTTCCGAGTCCAAGGCGCACGAGCAGGAGCTGACCAACATGGCCAACGCCGATGCACTCACCGCCCTGCCCAACCGACATTGGCTGACGAACTACCTGCCCATCGCCATCGAACGGGCGCACGACAGCCGCCACAACCTGGCCGTCTTGTTCATCGACCTCGACGACTTCAAGAACATTAACGACACCCTGGGTCACGTCGCAGGGGATGAATTGCTGAAAGCGGCAGCCGACCGCCTGCGCTCGCTGGTGCGCGGCAGTGATCGCGTGGTGCGGCTCGGCGGCGACGAATTCACGATCGTGCTGGACCAGGTGCGGCGCGTGGACGATGTCGCCCGCGTGGCGCGCCTGATCATCGAAGCGCTCGGCGAGCCGTTCAATGTCGCACATTCGAGCGGCCATCGTGTGCATGCGTCGATAGGGATCAGCATGTATCCGCAGGACGGACAGGACGGTGATGCCCTTCTCAAGCATGCGGACGTGGCCATGTATGCCGCCAAGGCCGCCGGCAAGGGCCGCTACCAGTTCTACCAGTCGCACCTGTCGGACCGGCTGGTCCTGCGGATCAACCGTGAACATGCGCTGCGGCAGGCGATCGAGCGCGACGAATTCCTCCTGCACTACCAGCCCCGCGTCCACGCAGCGACCGGAAGGCTGTGCAGCATGGAAGCCCTGGTGCGCTGGCAGCATCCCGAGCGCGGCATCGTACCGCCGATCGAGTTCATCGAAGTCGCCGAGGACACCGGCCTGATCCTGCAGCTTGGCCGGATCGTCATCGAACAGGCCTGCGCCCAGATCGCGCGCTGGAAGGCGGAAGGTTTGCCGGTGGTGCCGGTGTCGATCAACGTCTCGGCGCTGCAATTCAACGATGGCCACGTCAGCGACTTCCTTGACGCGTCGATGCGGCGGCACGGCGTTGATCCTGCGCTGGTCGGGGTCGAGCTGACCGAGTCCTGCATGGCGGGTCAGGACGAGACCGTGACCGGCGAACTGGACGGACTGCGCCGCCTGGGTGTCAAGCTGCTGGTGGACGATTTCGGCACCGGATACTCGTCCCTGTCCCAGTTGCAGCGGCTTAATGTCGATATCCTGAAGGTCGACCGCGCCTTCACCGTCACCCTGTGCGACGGCGCCGAAGGGAAGGCGTTGTTCAAGGCCATCGTATCGATGGCCGACGCCCTCGATATCGGCATCGTGGCCGAAGGCGTGGAGACAGAAGAACAACTCCACGCGCTGCAGATGCTCGAATGCGACGAAGTGCAGGGACACTTCGTTTCCCGACCCGTTCCCGCCACGGAGATGGCCGGCCTGATGATCAAGCGTTTCCTTTTTCCGGAGGAGATCTCGCAACCGCATGGAACCTTGCCGGCTTGAGGAAATGCATGCAATCCTGCCCCGCTTCATGCAAAATGCGGAAGATGCTTTCCCGTTTGCAGCAACAGACGTGCGCTGCGGATTCAGTGAAATGCCCGGGCGCCCACCGGGCAGGAGTCAGCCAACATGCCCAGCGAACAGAATAGTCACCCCCTTATCTCCACTGGCGTTCCCGGCCTCGACGACATCCTGCGCGGCGGCCTCACGCGGGACCGCCTCTACCTGGTGGAAGGCCAGCCCGGCTCCGGCAAGACCACGCTCGGCCTGCAATTCCTCGTCGAAGGGGTGAAGCAGGGCGAGCGCGTGCTGTACATCTCGCTTGCCGAGAATGCCGTCGAACTCCATGCTGTCGCCGCCTCGCACGGCTTGTCCATGGAGGGCATCCACATCCATGAGGTGATCCCCAGCGAAAGCATGCTCGACCCGAAGGAGCAGTACACCATGTTCCACCCGTCCGAGGTGGAACTGGGTTCCACGACCCAGGAAATCCTGGCGGCGGTGGAATCGCTTCGGCCGACCCGCGTCGTGCTCGATTCCCTGTCCGAGCTGCAGCTGCTGGCCGACAACGCCTTGCGTTACCGGCGCCAGGTGCTCGCCTTCAAGCAGTACTTTGCCAGCCGTTCCTGCACGGTCATCCTGCTGGACGACCGTACGGCATCCAATTCCGACCTCCAGGTGCACAGCATCGCCCATGCGGTGATCACGCTCCAACAAGAGGCGAAGGAGTACGGTATCGATCGCCGGCGCGTCCGCGTCGGCAAATACCGCGGCGTCGACTTCCGCGCTGGCCTGCACGATTACGCGATCGTCCGCGGCGGCCTGGTCGTGTACCCCCGCCTGGTGGCATCCGCCTCGCGGGTGACGGCGCGCAGGCCGCAGTATCCTTCCGGCCTGGAGGCTCTCGACAACCTGCTCGGTGGCGGCGTCGAAGAGGGCACCAGCACCCTGATCTCCGGCCCGCCCGGCACCGGCAAGTCCTCGCTGGCGGCACAGTTCGCGTCGGCCGCGCTCGAGCGTGGCGATCGCGCGGCCATGTTCATTTTTGAAGAGTCGGCCAACAACCTGATCAACCGTGCCGAGGGGCTCGGCATGAAGCTCGCGCGGCCCCTGGAAACAAGGCAGCTGACGATACAGCAGATCGACCCGGCGGAACTCCCGCCCGGCCAGTTCGCGCATAACGTCTGCGCCGCCGCGGAACAGGGGGCGAAGGTAATCGTGATCGACAGCCTGAACGGTTATCTCAGCGCGATGCCGGACGAACGTTTCCTGACGACCCACCTGCACGAACTGCTGACCTGGCTCGGGCAGCGCGGCGTCGTGACCATCCTGGTCGGCGTGCACCAGGGCCTCATCGGCGGCAACAGCACGGCCAGCGTGGACGCCAGCTACCTCGCCGATAACGTCCTGCTGCTGCGTCATTATGAGGCCGACGGTGAAGTGCAGCAGGCGGTATCGGTCTTCAAGAAGCGCGGCGGTCCGCATGAGCGGACGCTGCGCGCATTTTCCATGTCCAGCGAAGGCATCCGCGTCGGTCCGGTGCTGCGCCAGTTCCATGGCGTTCTGACCGGCGTGCCGACATTGCGCGAGGGTGCCTCTGGTACCGGGATGGACAATGCCGACTGAACTGCACGCACTGGAAACGCGGGTATTGCTGCACGCGCCGACCGGGCGTGACGCGCAACTCGCTCAGCGCGTGCTCGCAAGCGGCGGCATCGTGTGCTTCATCTGCAACACCGTGCAGGACGTGCTCGCCGAGCTCGACCGTGGCGCGGGAGCACTGCTGGCGCAAGAGGAAACACTGACGCCGGGAGCGCTCAGGCTGCTCGGCGCGTGGGTCGCCCGCCAGCCACACTGGTCCGACATCCCGATCCTCGTCGTGACACACCAGGGGGCCGATTCGCCCGGCCTGCAGACCGTCATGGAAACCCTGCGCAACCTGACACTGCTGGAGCGGCCGGTGCGCACGCGCGCCCTGATTACATCGGTGAAGTCGGCACTCAACGCCCGCATGCGGCAGTACCAGGCGCGCGAGGCCGAACAGCGCAAGGATGAATTCCTCGCGAGCCTGGCGCACGAACTGCGCAATCCGTTGGCGCCCATTCGCACCTCCATGAGCGTGCTGTCGCTCATGTACCCGGCGGCTTCCGGCGTGAGCAAGGTGTGCGATGTGGTGGAAAGGCAGATTGCGCACCTGACCCGGCTGGTCGACGACCTGCTCGATGTGGCGCGCATCACCAGCGGGAAGATCGAACTGCAACGTGAGCCGGTCGCACTCTCCGCCATCATTTCCCATGCCATGGAAATCTGCGCGCCGCTGCTGGAAGGAAAACCGCACGTCATCGACCTGACGCAGCCCAAGGAAGACGTCATGCTCGATGCCGACCCGGTCCGGCTGGTGCAGAGTCTGGCCAATATCCTCGGCAACGCCATCAAGTTCACACCGTCACTCGGCAAAATCTTGCTCGCGGCCGAGGTCCATGGCGGTGAAGTCAGCTTCCGCATCAGGGACAACGGCATCGGCCTGGCGCCGGATGCAACCGCCCGCATCTTCGAGATGTTCGGGCAGGGCATGCCGCCAGAGGCGCGGTCACAAGGTCTGGGCGGCTTGGGGATCGGCCTGAGTCTTGCCAAGCGCTTTGTCGAAATGCACGGCGGCACGATTACAGCAGCGAGCGCGGGGCCGGGAGCGGGCAGCGAATTCATCATGACCTTGCCGGTGGTGACGGGCGAAGCCGCTGTCCCGGAGCCGGTCACCGTGCTGTCGCCGTCGAATGCCGCTAACCGGCGCGTGCTGGTGGTGGATGACAACCGCGATGGTGCCGACATGCTGCAGCAACTGCTCGAGGCAGACGGATTTACGGTGGATACCGCCTACAACGGGGCAGATGCCCTGGAAGCCGCAGAAGCACGCCTGCCTGACATTGTGGTAATGGATATCGGCATGCCGGGCATGGACGGCTACGAAGCCGTGCGGCGCTTGCGTGCGCTGCCCGGCGGCAAGGACATCCTGATTATCGCAGTCACCGGATGGGGGCAGGACAGCGCCAAGCAGCAGGCGCGCGACGCTGGCTTCGACCACCATCTTGTCAAGCCGGTCACGTTCAACGAGATTCGCGAGTTCCTCGAGCTCAAGCGCGCTTAAGCCTCGCTTTAGACCTCATTCCCATCGGATCTTGTTGTCGCGCAGAACATGCGCGGACAATCATGCCTATCCTGAAGGTGTATTGCCTTCGACGACACAACATGGATCCGGATTACCTCGTCATTACAGCGCATCTGCTCGGGGCCGTCTTTGCCGGCGGCATCATCGGCCTCGAGCGCAGCTACCACGGCCGCCCGGCGGGTTTCCGCACGCACACGCTGGTATGCCTCGCATCCAGCCTGCTCATGCTTGTCATGCTGTTCCAGTGGAAGTGGCTTGGCACCACCGCCGGCCTGGTGCAAACGGACCCGACACGGATGGCGCAAGGGATCATGACCGGCATCGGTTTCCTTGGCGCGGGCGTGATCTTCAAGGAAGGATTGAGCGTGCGCGGGCTGACGACGGCCGCCTCGATCTGGATGACATCGGCCATCGGCATCCTGTTCGGCATCGGCTTCTACTTCCCCGCCATCGTCGCCACCGTGCTCACGCTCGGCGTGCTGTCGGTGTTCCGGCGCATCGAGGCGCGCATGCCTTCGCATTCGTATGCCCACTATTCCATCCGCTTCGGCCGCGCGGACACGATGTCCGAGGAGCAGGTGCGCGCCATCCTCGCGCGCCACGGCTTTACCGTTGCCAACATGAGTTACCGCACTACTGAAGACGGCGCCTGCTTCGAATACCGCATGGTCCTGAAAACCTCGGACGAGCGGAATACCTCGATCCTGGCCGACTACCTGCGCCAGCTCGCGCAGGTGCGGACCTTCCAGATTTCTCCTACAGGCGACTAGAACGCATCACGGACAATACAGTCAGAAAGGCATGAGGAAATATGGAGAACATCATGCCTAATACCCTTGTCAGGATTTACGACACGCTCGCCGTTGCCCAGCAGGCGCGCGAACAATTGCTGGCCTCGGGCTTCCCGCCCGACAGCGTCCATATCGACAGCAGGCTCGATGAAGCCGGCCCGGTCGAGGGCAACGGCCTGCTTGACGCCAAGGACATGGGAAACGGCCCGCAGGACGGGCCGCTCAACAAACTGTTGGGCGTGGAGGAGCGCACCGACGCCTACAATAATTCCGAGCCGGTCTGGCGCGGGACGATCATGCTGACCGTCGAGGTGGAAGACGACGCGGAGGGCTCGCGCGCGTCCGGCATCATGGACAGGACGGGCGCGCGCAATATGGATGACTTCAGTTCGTGGCGGCGCCACGAGGGGTGATGACGGAAACGCTCAACCGGCATTTGGCGCGACGGTCGCCGAGCAGGCGGCGAAGTTCGTCGACGCTGAGGCCGGTAGCTTCATGCATCCACAACAGCATCGAGCCGCCGACCTGAACGCGGCCGGCACGAATGTCGCCGATGACATTGCGCGCGACCTTCAGCTTTCGGGAGAGGGCTCCGTCGCTTGACACGCCGAGACGTGCATTGACGATGTTGAGAAGTTTGTTGGGATCGTAAGAAGAGAGAGTTGCCGCCTGATTCATTGCTTTCCTTGCTCCATTATCGGAATGATAAACATGGGAGTGCGTTGACTCTTCGATAACGCTGAAGTTCCCCGCACTCGCGATGTCAGGCAGCCTGTTCTTGCATCTCGCTATTGCGCGGCAGCCTGCCGGCGCTTGTTTACCGCCATGATGCCTGCTCCGACGACGGCAACACCGACGAGCGTGCGCAGCGAAGGACGCGGCATAAACCGCATCGCCGTCGTCACCAGTGCCGGAGGCGCCTCGCGTTGCGGATCGGAAAACATCGAGTGGGGAACATTTTCCGTCACCGGCGCCGTCCCCGCGAACAGCGCGGTCATCGCCTTGATGAAGGGTTTGATGTCCTGCGGCCCCCGGCTCGTCACCCAGTTGCCGTCGCGCACCACAGCCTGGTCGAGCCACACTGCGCCGGCGTTGACCATGTCGTCGCGCACGCCGGGCCACGAGGTCATGGTCCGGCCCTTGGCCAGTCCTGCCGAGGCAATGACCCAAGGACCGTGGCAAAGGCTTGCGATCGGCTTGCGTGCAACGTCAAATGCGCGCACGAAATCGCGCGCCGCGGCCGACTGGCGCAGCAGGTCGGGACTCATGAATCCACCGGGAATCAGCAAGGCGTCGTAGTCCGCCGGGCTGGCTTCATCCAGCGTGCGGTTGACCTTGATGCGGCTTGCCGGTTCGTGCAGGTTGACGCCGCGTATGCTACCGGAACGCAGCGAAATGATGTCGACTTCCGCGCCCTTTGCTTCCAGTGCATTCAGTGGAAGCGTCAGTTCGATCTTTTCAAAACCGTCCGCCGCGAGCACGGCGACGCGACGGCCTTTTAGTGAGGTACGTTCAAACATGGGGAACTCCTTCTTCGTCTCTGATGGGGTCATGCGCAGGGTCAGAGCACGGGAGATCTGGAATAGTTCGGTTAACCGAGGCCGAGTTTTTTCCGCATTGCCTTGCCGAGCATCTGGCGCGTGGCGGCGAAGTCCTTCCATGGATCATCATGCAGCGTTGCCAGTCGTTCCGGCAGGGTGGCGATCGTCCATGCCGCCGCGCCGTCGATTGCATCCACCTCATCCCAGCCAATGGGCACGGCGACAGGCAGCCCCGGCCGCGCGCGCACCGAGTAGGGCGACACCGTGCTGGCTTGCCGCTTGTTGCGCAGGTAGTCGACGAAGATCTTGCCCACCCTGTTCTTCTCGCCCATCTTCGCGCTGAAATGGCGAGGCAAGGTCGCGGCCAGATGGCGCGCCACCGCCTGCGAGAATGCGGACACATCGTCCCATGTGTGGCGGCGCGCAAGCGGCACGACCAGATGCAGCCCCTTGCCGCCGCTGGTCTTCAGGAAGCTTGTCAGGCCGAGCTCGTCGAGTACGACGCGCACCAGGTGCGCGCCTTCGATGACCTTCTTCCACGGCAGCGACGGATCGGGGTCGAGGTCGAACACCATGCAGTCCGGCCTGTCGATGCGGTCCGCGGTGGCGCTGCAGGTGTGCAGTTCGATCGCGCCCATCTGCGCGGCGCCCACCAGCGCATCCACACTGTCGATCACCATCAGCGGATCGTGGTCCGGGTCGAGGGCGGGATCGAGCGTGCGGATGCCGGGGATGGCCGTGCGGTTGGTGTGCTTCTGGAAGAAATGCTCGCCGGCCACGCCGTCCGGGCAGCGCAGCAGGTAGACGGGCCTGTTCTTGAGCCACGGGAGCAGATGGTCGGCGACCTGTTCATAGAAACGGACGAGGTCCAGCTTCGTCGAGCCGCTCGCCGGATCAATCACACGTTCCGGATGCGTCACCTTCACGCCGTGCACCTTGGTTCCCGATGCCGGCTTGCGTGGCGCGACAGGCACGACCTGCCTGTCGTTCTTGCCGTTGACGGCGACGCTGGCCGCCTCCTCGCGCCGGATGTCGGCGGCCGGTTTGTCCATGCGCAGTCCGTGGAAAACAGCTTGCCGCAGCATGCCATCGTCGGTCCATTCGGCGAAGGAGATTTCCGCCACCAGTACCGGTTTCACCCAGTGTGTTTCGGCCTTGCGCACGTCGGACGGCATGTGGTCGAAGGGATTGGCCTTCTGTTCCCGCGCATGCAGTTCCTTGTACGTGGCATGCAGCACCTCGCGGTCGAAACCCGTGCCGACGCGGCCCGCATAGCGCAGCCTGCCGTTGTCGTACACGCCGAGCAGCAGCGCGCCGAAGAACTTGCGGCTGCCATTCGGTTCGGTATACCCGCCGATGACGAATTCCTGCCGGCGCCGGCATTTCAGCTTGATCCAGGTATCGCTGCGCTTGCTCTCGTAGGGCGCGTCCATGCGCTTGCCGATGATGCCTTCCATCGAGAGCCGGCAGGCGCTGTCGAGCAGTTCCTGCGGCGGCTGAGCGATCGGCGCGCTGTAACGCAGGATCCCGGGCGACACGACCGACAGCGCCTGCTCCAGCAGGGCCCGCCGATCCCGGAGCGGCGTCTTGCGCAAGTCGTAGCCGTTCAGCCAGGGCAGGTCGAACAGGAAGTACACCAGGTCCTTGCTGCGGTGGTCGTGGATCGCCTTCTGCAGCAGCTGGAAGTTCGGCACATCCCGCTTGTCGAGGTAGACGATCTCCCCGTCCAGCCAGCCGTCATCCAGATTCAGTGCGCGGATAGCGTCGGCCTGTGCCGGCAATTTCGCCGTCCAGTCCTTGCCGTCGCGCGTGAAGAGCGTCACGTCGTCGCCATCGACGCGTGCGAGCAGACGGTAGCCGTCGAACTTGATCTCATACATCCAGTCGCCCGTCTCCGGGATGTCCTCGACCAGTGTCGCCAGTTGTGGCGTGAGCGCCTCCGGGAGGGCTGGCGGCTCGCGCGTGGCGAGCGCCGCATCGTTGGTCGTGCGCTTCCTGCCAGTCTTCGGCTTGCGCAGCACGCTGTCCGGTTCGGCCTCCGTGATGTCGTACTCTTTCGCACTGCGGGCGGCTTCATCTTTCTCCTTGATCAGCAGCCACTGCTCCTTGCTTCCCCCCGGCAGCCGCGTGCGCACCAGGGTCCACCCCCCTTGCAGTTTTTCGCCGTCCAGCCGGAACGTGATCTTGCCCGCCTTGTACGCGGCGACCGGGTCGCCCTGCGGTTCCCAGGTGCCGATGTCCCACACGTCGACATGGCCGGCGCCGTACTGCTTCTCCGGGATGTCGCCTTCGAAATCGATGTAGTCGAGCGGATGGTCTTCGACATGCACCGCCAGCCGTTTGTCGGTGGGATCGAGACTGGGACCCTTCGGCACCGCCCAGCTCTTGAGCGTGCCGTCGAACTCAAGGCGGAAGTCGTAATGCAGCTTGCGCGCATGGTGCTTCTGCACGACGAAGCGCAGGCGTTCGGCGGGTGCGGCGACCTCGCCTTTCGGCTCAGGCGTGATACGGAAGTTGCGCTTGGCGTGGTAGGCGGACAGTTTTCCCGGCATGGCTGTTCATCAGTGGACGGACTTCGACCCGCGCGCGTTTGCCCGCTTGCGAGCCGGGGGCGGCGGTGTCTTTTCCTTTTTCGCTGCCGCCTTCGGAGCCGGTGACCGTCCCTGCAGGCTCTTGCGCAGCAACTCGGTCAGGTCGACCACGTTGCTGGTTTCTTCCGGCTCCTCGATCTTCACCTCGGTGATTTCGGTTGCCATGCCGGCGTCGAACTTCTGCTTCACCATTTGCATGACGTCGTCGCGGAAGGTGTCCTTGAACTGCTCGGGCTGCCATTCCTCGGTCATGCTCTCGATCAGCTGGGTGGCCATCTGCAATTCCTTGGGCTTGATGGCAACGCCTTTCAGGCCTTCCTCCGGCAGGTCGAGGTCCTCGGCGCCGCGCACCTCGGTAGCCCAACGCAGGGTGTTGAGCACGATCGCCTGCGGCGTAGCGATCAGTGCGGCGAGGTGCTGCTTGTTGTGCAGCACGACGAGCGCGACGCCGATCTTCTTCGTCTTCAGCAGGGCTTCGCGCAGCAGCGCGTAGACCTTTTCGCCGCCCTTGGTCGGGGCCAGGTAGTAGGGCGTTTCGAAGAACAGGAAATTGACGTCCTCCGCCTCGGTGAAGCCGACAATGTCAATCGTGTGGGTCGACTTGACGTTGGCCGCCTTGATTTCCTCGTCCGACAACACCACGTACTGGTCCTCGTACTTGACCGCCTTGACGATGTCTTCCTTGCCGACTTCCTCGCCGGTGTCCTTGACCACCCGCTTGTAGCCGACCGGCCTGAGCGACTTGCGGTGCAGCCAGTCGAAGTCGATTTCGTCCTGCTTCGTCGCGGGGTAGAGCCCGACCGGCGCGTGCAGCAGGCCGAAGCTGATGGCGCCTTTCCACATGGTTCGTGCCATGGCGGTGATCCTTTGAACGTAATGTTGACTGTTTGACATACGTCCCCGGCGCAAGTTCGGGTGGGTCTGAATCCTGTTTTATCGAAGTAAATATCTATATTTATTCGCTTTTTATAATCTGGCCGCCGGGCTATGATCTACCTCGTTGTGAATGGCTTCATGCCGTCACACGCAACTCAACTCTCGGAGGAAACATGAAAAAATTTCTGGTCACCCTGATGGTCGCGGTCAGCGCGCTGTCGGTCGTCGTGTCCGAAGCACAGGCGAAGCGCATGGGCGGTGGCGGTTCGGTCGGCAAGCAGTCGCAAAGCGTGAGCCGCCAGCAAGCCGCGCCGATGCAGAACCAGCAGGCCGCGCCGGCAGCAGCGACTGCGGCCAAGCCGGCAGCTCCTGCTGCAGCTCCGGCAGCCAAGCCCAGCATGTGGAAAGGCATCCTCGGCGGCGCCCTGCTCGGCCTCGGCCTCGGCGCACTGCTGTCACACCTCGGCATCGGCGGCGCTTTGGCCAGCATGATCAGCACGATCCTGATGGTCGGCCTGCTCGCAGCCGCGGCATTCTTCATCTACCGCATGCTGATGAGCAAGAAGAACGGCACACAGGCAAAGAGCGCATTCCAGCCGGCCGCCGCCGGTACGGGTTTCGCTACGCCTGACATCGGGTCGCGCATCGAACCGGCCGCGCTGCAGTCGCCGTCCGCCGCCGCTGGCGCTGCCGATGTGAACGGTGCGCCCTGGGGCGTTCCGGCCGACTTCGACACCGCAGGCTTCCTGCGTCATGCGAAGACCTACTTCATCCGCCTGCAAGCGGCATGGGACAAGGCTGACGTGAACGACCTGCGTGAATTCACCTCGCCGGAAATGTTCGCCGAGATGAAGCAGCAACTGCTCGAGCGCGGCGCATCAGCCAACCACACCGATGTGGTGTCGCTGGACGCGCAACTGCTGGGCATCGAAACCATCGGCGACGAGCACCTCGCAAGCGTGCGCTTCACCGGCCTGATCCGCGAAGCGGAGAATGCACCGGCGGAACAGTTCACCGAGGTGTGGAACCTGTCCAAGCCAGCCTCCGGCAACGGCGGATGGGTGCTGGCAGGCATCCAGCAGGTGTCCTGACAGCAGCATGAAGTAAGGACCGGGTACGCTTGAGCGGGACGCAACCCGCAGAGCTGCCCGGTTCAAACCAGACTAAAGCCACCGGTTGTTTCAGTGGCTTTTTTCTATATTGGTGAAGACGTTGTTGCCAGGATTTCCCGGGAGGTGGAACATGGGACCGACGTCATACTGCGACCATGCCGGATTCAGGAAATATGCCTTGCCCAAATTGTGGCGAACACGCCGGGGTTCCTCTCGTCTGGGGTGATCCCGATGCGCAGACGCGCGCAGCTTTTCTCCGCGGCGAAATTGTCCTGGCAGGGTGCATGATCGAACCGATCGGCGGAGCAGTACCGGACTACGCATGCCTGAAATGCGCCTACCGCTGGCGGGATGCATAGTACCGCGACGCGCCATTACTAAATGCTCTCGATCGCAGGATAGAAGTTCTGGTCTTCCTGGCGAATGCGTGCGTGCAGTTTCTTGAGAACGACGTTTGCTTCAGACCGGAATCCTTCCGGATCCTTGGCGACATTGGCAGCCGTGTTCCATTTGCGCGCGAATTCCTCGTAGCTCCTCGCGATCATCTTCATCTCATCCTGATATTGATCGCCCAGCTTGGCGATGGATTTGCTATTGCTCGACCTGAGCGCGGGATAAAGGATCGTGTCTTCCACGGTAAGGTGAAGCTTGATCACCGAGCTCATCGATACGACCCCGCGAGCAATTTCCCGTGCATTTTCAACAATCCCGGAGAGCGAATGCCGGCGCAGGGTCTGAATGAGTTGAAAGATCTCTACGTGCTGGTGCTTGAATTTATCGATGTTCATGGTCACTCCTTGTTGATTCCAGAACATTGTATGTTTCAAATTTTAAACATTCAAGTAAAATAGATGTTTAAGTAGGGTTATGAACGTGGGCAGGGATTCACATGGAAAGTGGACGATGCGAAAGAGCGATGTGAGAAGAGCGCGGGCCACGGCACCCGGCGTCTGGAGTACCGATGAATACATTCGCCGGTGGGCGAAAAGCCAGGGAATGGATGGCGAGTGCACCGTTCCGCTGCAGAGCTTGCACGACGTATGGAGTGCGAGGATCAATTTCGATCAGGCCGGTCATCCGGTTAAACGTATTGCCGCGCCGATGCCGTCGCATTTCATCAAAGGCAGCGTTGACGGCGAATGAAATGGATGCGCGCAAGATCGCAGGCTGCGATAATGCCGGTCCCCTTATCGTCCGAGCTGCCATGACCGACGCCCCGCCCTTTGATCCGCCCTATTTTTTCGTCGAAAAGACCGAGCAAGGAGTGCGCGTTATTGAAACCGGCGCTGACGGACGCCAGTCCGAACGCACGGTGCCGCTGAATGAGGCGGCCGGGTTGTTGTTCGATGCGTCGAATCGTGCGCCTGCAGCGCGTGCGCCAGCCCGTAGCAACCCAAAAAAAACCAGCCGATCGTCTTCCGGCATGCCGCTGGGCGCGACGCTCCTTGCCGTCCCCTTCGCTGAGAAGGATATGGCCAAGAAATTGGGTGCGCGCTGGAATGCCGATCAGCGCTCATGGTATGTGCCGCCTGGCGTCGATGTGGCGCTCTTCAGCCGTTGGCGCAAGGATGAAGCCGACGTGTGATTTTCCGTGGGGCACATCAGCAAGGCAATTTAGAGGGCATGCTCGAATAGGCTTCACGCCGTTCCTTGATATGATTTCTCCGCCACCAACCTGACAACGTTTCCGTACTGTCGCAAATCTGAGGAGAAACAAACCATGTCGTCCCTTTCCATTAACTCGAATCTGGGCGATCTGCTCGACAACGAGGCAAGCAAGGCGGTCCTCGAAAAATACCTTCCCGGTATCTCGACCCATCCCCAGATCAGCATGGGCCGGGGCTTTCCGCTGAAGATGGTCGCTGGCTTTTCCGGTGGACTGATCACGAACGAAGCGCTGGAAAAGGTCGATGCGGATCTCAAGACGCTGGGCTGAATGATCTGATCGGGCAAGTATTGCCACGCAAATAAGAGGCTCACCGGCCTATGCCGGTGAGCCTTTTTTCATGTTGCCGAAGGTGCTTGCCACCGTGAACTTCCTTGCAGCCAGAACTGATCGGTCTTCCCAATGCCAAACGAGCATTTCCGGAAGGAGGCCGCGGCATGGGCAATTCTGGCCCACACATCGCCGATCCCCTGATGCCTGGCGCCATCGCCGTGCTCGCCGAGGATCTCGGCGTCAAGAAGGCAAAGCAGGACACGCTGACGCTGTTCGTTCTAGCCATTCTCGGCGGCGCCTTCGTCGCACTCGGCGGACTGTTTGCGACCGTGACGATCGCGGGCGCGGCGGATTACCTGCCATTCGGGCTGACGCGCCTGCTGATGGGCGTCACATTTTCGCTCGGCCTGATCCTGGTCGTGATCGCAGGCGCGCAGTTGTTTACCAGCGATACGCTGATGGTGATGGCTTGGGCGAGCGGGCGGCTGAAGACGCGGCGCATGCTGCGCGTGTGGGCGACGGTATGGCTGGGCAATTTCGTCGGTGCGCTCGGCACCGCGGCGCTGGTCTTTCTTGCCGGGCATTACAGCTTCGGCCATGCCGAAGTGGGCAGCGCTGCGCTATACCTGGCGTCAGTCAAGAGCACGCTCCCGCCCGGCCAGGCGTTCTTCCTGGGCATCCTGTGCAATGTCCTCGTGTGTCTCGCGGTGTGGGTATCGATGGCCGCACAGACGACCACCGGCAAGATCCTGGCGATCCAGTTTCCGATCACCGCCTTCGTCGCCGCCGGCTTCGAGCACTGCGTCGCCAACATGTTTTTCGTGCCCTACGGCATGCTGATCAAGTGGGGCGCGCCTGATACCTTCTGGACAACGTTGGGAATCGATCGCGCCGCGGCGGCCGACCTCCCGATGCACCAGTTCGCCGTCAACCTTGCCGCCGTCACCGCCGGCAACTGGGTGGGCGGCACCCTCCTCGTCGCTAGCATTTACTGGCTGATCTTCCGGCGCGACCAGGGGGCGGCCGCGCCGAGACAGATCGAGTAACGCTACTTGGCCGGTGCGCCTTCCTGCTGCGCACGTGCCGGCTCTTCCGTCTTGCCGCTGGTATAGGTCGGTGCAGAACGGTGCGCGTTCGGCGCCGGCTTGCCTTGCAGCGGCGGCAGGTCGAGCGCCTTTTCGAGACGCACGCCCGCAATCTCCGCCACGCGCTTGCCGTAGTCCTCATCGCAATGCCAGAGGTGCCAGACCATCCGCAGCTGGATCGGCTCCGGACATTGCTTCAGGTCGCCGCCGATGTTGTTGACGAGGTCCTCGCGTTCCCAGTCTTCAAAAGTGCGGTAGCGTTCGCCGGCCTGCTTGTAGTCGTCCGCAGTGCGCGTCGTCTGGTAGCGGCCGAGGTGGCCTTCCACCCACTGGTGGTATTCCTTCGCGGGCTTCTGCGCTTCCTTCATGCCGCCCACCATGCTCGGCTCGTAGTTGATGTGCTTGTTTTCGCTGCCGGCATCCACGTAGTAGGCCATCTGGCCGTCTCGCTGGTTGGTCTGCGCGCGCGCCTTTTCCTGCGGCGCGTTGATCGGGAGCTGCAGGTAGTTCGGACCGACACGGTAGCGTTGCGTATCCGAATACGACAGTGTGCGGCCCTGCAGCATCTTGTCGTCGGAGAAGTCCACGCCGTCCACCAGCACGCCGGTGCCGAAAGCCGATTGCTCCGACTCGGCGAACACATTGTCCGGATTGCGGTCGAGCACCATGCGGCCTACCGGCAGCAGCGGGAATTTGTCTTCCGGCCAGCGCTTGGTGTCGTCCAGTGGATCAAAGTCGAGTTCCGGATGCTCGCCATCGGCCATCAATTGCACGCAGAACTCCCATTCCGGGAAGTTGCCGCTTTCGATCGCATCGTACAAATCCTTCGTCGCATGCCCGACATCGCGCGCCTGGATTTCCGCCGCCTGCGCCGCCGTGAGGTTGCGCACGCCCTGCTTCGGCTGCCAGTGGAATTTCACGAGGTGGGCGACACCCTGGTCATTGACCAGCTTGTAGGTGTTGACGCCGGAGCCTTCCATTTCACGATAGTTCGCCGGGATGCCCCACGGGCTTTTCACCCAGGTCAGCATGTGCAGCGCTTCCGGCGATTGCGAGATGAAATCGTAGAAGCGCCACGGCTCCTGCCGGTTCGTCACGGGATCCGGCTTGAACGCGTGGATCATGTCCGGAAACTTGATGGCGTCGCGGATGAAGAAGACCTTCAGGTTATTGCCGACCAGGTCCCAGTTGCCGTCGACGGTTTTCAGCTTCACTGCAAAGCCGCGCGGATCGCGCGCCGTCTCCGGCGAATCCTTGCCGCCGATCACGGTAGAGAAGCGCACGAACACCGGCGTGCGGACGCCGGTCTGCGTCAGCACCTTGGCGCGCGTGTATTTCTCGGCGGGCTCGTTGCCGATCTTGCCGTAGGCTTCGAACCAGCCGTGCGCACCGGTCCCGCGCGCATGCACGACACGCTCGGGGATGCGTTCGCGGTCGAAGTGGGTGATTTTTTCGATGAACTGGTAATTTTCGAGTGTGGCGGGGCCGCGTTCGCCGACCGAGCGCAGCGACTGGTTGTCGCTCACCGGATGGCCCTGGCGCGTCGTCAGGACCGGACGGTCATCCTGCTTGCCCTGCTTGTTCTGCTTGTCCTTCATGACTTTCCTTTCGTGTCCGAAGATGAAGAGGAAAAGTGTTGACTGATATAGAAGGCATTCGTTTCACACCGAGGAATTGAACCTTTCAATCATTCCGATTGCTCGGCGCACCTCGGTGGCGCAGCCTGTCCGGGTGCCGACCCTGTTTTTATCCCGCATCAAGAAACCTTGCACCAAAAGAATGATTTCCAGCAGGCATGGCAATTGCTGAATGGAAGACGCGCCGCCGCGTGTGCACGGTGGCGGCGCCGTTTAATTCTTCAACAAGGACTGGAAATGAAAAAAGCACAAGCGGCACTCGGACTTCTGGCGTGCGTGGCAACAGGGAGCGCGCTGGCGCAAACAAACGTGACCGTGGGCGGACTGGTCGACATGTTCGCCGGCTCCATGAAGAACAGCGGCGACGCCGGGCGCAAGAGCGTCGTCGGCAGCGGCGGCATGACGACGGCATGGTGGGGCTTCAAGGGTACGGAGGATCTCGGCGGCGGTTTGCGCGCGGAATTCGCACTGACCGGTTTCTATCGCGGCGATACCGGCGAAATCGGTCGCTTCGGCGGCGACAACCTGTTCTCGCGCGACGCGAATATCGGCCTGGCAGGCGGCTTCGGCAAGGTGCAGCTCGGCCGCGGGCTCGCACCGCAATTCCTGCCCACGGTATTGTTCAATCCCTTCGGCGATTCGTTTACGTTCTCCCCGCTGGTCATCAATGCCAACGTGCCGTCCGGCCCTTTCGGCGCGCGCACCTGGACTGCCGCCAATGCAGGCGATACCGGCTGGAGCAACCAGATCATCTACACCACGCCGAAGATCGGCGGCCTCACAGCCAACGTGCATTACCAGTTCGGGGAAGTCGCGGGCGCGACCAGCCGCAACAACGTCGGTGTGAATGCGTTGTATTTCAACGGCCCGCTTGGCCTGTCCGCGTTCTATCACGACGTGCAGGTTGCCAACCCGAACCCGGGTGCGATCATCGACGTCACGGCCGCGCCGTTCAGCGTTGCTTCGATCAACCAGCAGAAAACGGCCTTTGTCGGTGCCAGCTACAACTTCAATGTGCTGAAGCTGTTCGCCACCTACCAGCGCAACAAGGATGAAACGACGACCGCCGCGACGATGACCGACAAGCTCTACAGCCTCGGTCTCTCGGCGCCGGTCGGCCCGGGCTCTGTCCTGCTCGGCTATGCCAATACCAAGCGCACCGGCTCGCTCGTCGGCGCCGACCGCAAGCGCAACACACTGTCCGTCGGCTACGACTACGTGCTGTCCAAACGCTCGGACCTTTACACCATCGCAATGAGCGACAAGATCAATACCGCTTTGCGTGCGACCAGCTTCGGCGTCGGCCTGCGCCACAAGTTCTGACAAGGGGAAACACATGCATCCGACACGCATGCACAAGTGGGCCGCGAGCCTGCTGCTGTGCGCCGCCGCGCTGCCCGCGCTGGCGCAGGAAACCAAGGTCAGGTTCCAGCTCGACTGGCGCTTCGAAGGGCCGTCCGCGCTCTTCCTGGTCGCGAAATCCAAGGGATACTTCGCGCAGGAAAAGCTGGACGTCACCATCGACGCCGGCAACGGATCGGGCAACGCGGTCAATCGCGTCGCCTCGGGCACTTATGACATGGGCTTCGCCGACCTCGCCGCGCTGATGGAGTTCATCGCCAACAACCCGACCGCGCCAGGCAAGCCGGTCGGCGTGATGATGGTGTACAACGATACGCCCGCCGCGGTGTTCGCACTGAAGAAATCCGGCATCACGTCGCCGGCCGACCTCACCGGCAAGAAGCTCGGCGCGCCGGTATTCGACGCAGGACGCCGTGCCTTCCCCATTTTCGCCAAGGCCAACCAGCTCGACGCGGCCAAGGCGACCTGGGTCAGCATGGACCCGCCGCTGCGCGAAACCATGCTCGCCAAGGGCGATGTCGATGCCATCACCGGTTTCTACTTCACGTCGCTTCTGAACCTGAATGCGCGCGGGATCAAGGATGAGGACATCGTCGTCCTGCCCTATCCCAACCACGGCGTGAAGCTGTACGGCAACGCCATCATCGCGTCCGACGCTTTCATCAAGCAGAAACCGGATGCGGTAAAGGGATTCCTGCGTGCCTTTGCAAAGGCGGCGAACGATGTGATGGCCAATCCGGAAGAGGCGATCAAGGTGGTGAAGGAGCGCGACGGGCTGATCGACGAGAAGCTGGAACTGCGGCGGCTCAAGCTCGCGATCGGCAGTTCGATTGCCACGGCGAATGCGAAGGCGGAAGGCTTCGGGCAGGTGTCGCCGCCGCGGCTGTCGCTGATGGCGTCGCAGGTGTCGGATGCGTTCAATACGAAGACGCGGGTGGATCCGAATGCGGTGTGGAATGCGTCGTTTCTGCCTGCCAAGGCGGAGTTGAATGTGTTTCCGAAGTAGGTATGCTCCCTTCTCCCGCAGGCGGGAGAAGGGAGCATAGCGCGACAACAGGAATTGATGAATGCTCTCCCCAAGTAAATTATCCAGCCCCGCTCACAATGAGGCGACCGAAACCGACACCTTCGTCGACTTCCGCCACGTCTACCTCGCCTACAGCGAATCCTCCGAATTCGCCGTGGAAGGCATCAACTTGCAGACGCGCCCCGGCGAGTTCATCGCCATCGTCGGCCCGTCGGGTTGCGGCAAGTCGACCTTCATGAAACTGGCCACGGGACTCAAGCCGCCGACGCGCGGCAAGGTCCTGGTGGGCGGCGCACCGGTCACCGGCCCGCTCAAGATCGTCGGCATGGCATTCCAGGCGCCCACCCTGCTGCCCTGGCGCACCACGCTCGACAACGTGCTGCTGCCGCTGGAAATCGTCGAACCCTACCGCAGCAATTTCAAGCGCGACAGGGCGCAGTACGTGCAGCGCGCGCTCGCGCTGCTCAAGACTGTCGGCCTCGAAGGCTATGCCGACAAGTACCCCTGGCAACTTTCCGGCGGCATGCAGCAGCGTGCCTCGATCTGCCGTGCGCTCATCCATGAACCGAAGATGCTCCTGCTCGACGAGCCCTTCGGTGCGCTGGATGCGTTTACGCGCGAGGAATTGTGGTGCGTGCTGCGCGACCTGTGGAGCGAGCGCAAGTTCAACGTCATCCTCGTCACGCACGATCTGCGCGAGGCCGCATTCCTCGCCGACACGATCTATGTGATGAGCAAGCGGCCCGGGCGCATCGTGGCCCGCAAGGAAAATCCCCTGCCGCAGCCGCGCGACCTGGAAGTAACTTATACCGAGGCATTCACGGAACTGGTGCACGAACTGCGCGAACACATCGGAAGGGTCCGGAGCACATGAACATGAATACGAAAGCCATCAAGACCTTCGCTCCCTGGATCCTGCTGCTCGCCATCCTGGTCGCGTGGCAAATGATCTGCAGCGCCTTCCAGGTGTCGGAGTTCATTTTCCCCAGCCCCTATGCGATCGGCGAGTCGCTGGTCGACTATGCCGGCCCGATCGGCGGGCATGCGCTGCGTACCTTCTGGGTGACGATGGCCGGCTTTGGCATCGCGGTCGCGGTCGGCGTTGCGCTCGGCTTCCTCATCGGATCGTCGCCGATTCTCTATGCGGCGGCCTATCCGCTGATGACGGCGTTCAACGCACTGCCCAAGGCGGCCTTCGTCCCGATTCTTGTCGTCTGGTTCGGCATCGGCGCCGGGCCGGCGATTCTCACGGCTTTCCTGATCTCGTTCTTTCCCATCATGGTCAACATCGCCACCGGCCTGGCCACGCTCGAACCGGAACTGGAGGACGTGCTGCGCGTGCTCGGCGCGCGGCGCATGGATGTGCTGCTCAAGGTCGGCCTGCCGCGCTCGATGCCGTATTTCTTTGCCTCGCTGAAGGTCGCCATTACGCTGGCCTTTGTCGGTTCCACCGTGTCGGAAATGAACGCAGCCAACGAGGGCATCGGCTACTTGCTGGTGTCCGCGGGATCAGCGATGAAGATGCCGCTTGCGTTCGCAGGCCTGGTCGTAATCGGCGCCATGGCCATGGCGATGTACGAATTGTTTGCCGTCATCGAGCGTCGGACGACCGGTTGGGCGCACCGCGGTGCCGACGCGAAATAGTGCGGCTGAAAGGCGGCCGAAAGCTTCGCCTGTGCATACTGCAGGCATCCGGTGATTGTCAAAGTATCACCTGGAGATGCGGGAGGCGACCGGTTGACGGAGGCGCCGACTGGTATTGCCGATAGCAGAACGGTGTCTTCAAGGGTTGCCATTCCGCCGCTCTCTTTTCCCCGCCCCGTGCGGGGATTTTTTTATTGGAAGTGGGGCGCGCGCGCCAGCAGCTTCTCGAACTCCTCGGCCGGGGCGGGCGGTGCGTAGAGGAATCCCTGTCCGAAATCGCAGCCCGCGTTGCGCAGCAGTTCCCATTGCGCCTGCGTCTCGATGCCTTCCGCGATGACCTTCAGCCCCAGGCGATGTGCCATCACGATCATCGATTCCGCGATTGCGCGGTCGCCTTCATCGACGGCGATGTCGCGCACGAAGGACTGGTCGATCTTCAGGTAGTCGATGTCGAATTTTTTCAGGTAAGCCAGCGAGGAATATCCAGTGCCGAAATCGTCGATCGCCAGTTCGATGCCGGCGTCGCGGTATTCGATCAGGCGGTCGAGGATCGCGGACGAGGCATTGAGCAGCAGGCCTTCGGTGATCTCGACGGTGATGCTGCCGCCCGGCATGCCCTGGCGCTGGAGATAGTCCGTCCAGTTGTCTTCCTTTCCCTGCGTCATGAATTGCACCGGAGACTTGTTGACCCCGACCTGGAAGGGCGCGCCTGTCGTCCCGCTCCAGCGTCGCGAGTAGTCGGCCGCCTGCCGGAATACCCAGTCGCCGATCTCGTTGATCATGCCCGATTCTTCCGCGAGCCGGATGAATTCCACCGGATCCACGGCGCCCAGGCTGGGATGATGCCAGCGCAGCAGTGCTTCGGCCTTGGCGATGCGGCCGCTGTGCAGATCCACGACCGGCTGGAAGTACACGCATAACTGCCCGGTTCCCAATGCCTGGCGCAGGTCGCCGCTCAAACGCAGCCTGGTGTGCGCATGTTCCTGCATCGAGCGGGTGAAGAAACTGAACTGGTCGCGTCCACCGCCCTTGGCCGCGTACATGGCCTGGTCGGCGTTGCGGATCAGCTCTTCCGGTGTCGTGGCGTCATCCGGATACATGGTGATGCCGATACTGCCCGACACATAGGCAACCTCGTTACCGAGATGGAAAGGAGCATGGAGTGCGTCGAGAATTTTCTTGGCGAGGATTTCCACGTGTCCCGCATCGTCCAGTTCGGTCAGGATCACTGTGAATTCATCGCCGCCCAGCCGGGCCACCGTGTCGGACTCGCGAACGCAATCGCCCAGGCGCCGCGCCGCCTGCGTCAGCAGCAGGTCGCCGGCGTCGTGGCCGAGCAGGTCGTTCACTTCCTTGAAGCGGTCGAGATCGATGAACAGCAGCGCCGCCTGCATGCCGGTACGGTGAGCCTTGCGGACCTCCTGGTCGAGACGGTCACGGAACAGGCGGCGGTTGGGCAAACCGGTCAACGTGTCGAAATTGGCATGGCGCCAGATGCGTTCGTCCGATTCCTTCTTCGCCGAAATGTCGGTCATGGTGCCGGTCATCCGCAGGGGCCGCCGTTGCTCGTCGCGCGTCACCACGATCGCGCGCGCCATCACCCATTTCCATGCGCCATCCTTGCCGCGCAGCCGGTGCTCATCCTGGAAGGACGCTGCTTTCCCGTCGATGCAATCCTGCAGCCGCCCCAGCGTCGCGGGCGCGTCGTCCGGATGCACACGGTTGCGCCATTCCTCGTAGGAGTTGCCGACTTCGTGCTCCGCATAGCCGAGCATTTCCTTCCAGCGCGGAGAATACGCAACCGTGTTGCTCTGGATGTCCCAGTCCCAGACGCCGTCACCGGTTCCCTCAATGGCGAGTTTCCAGCGTTCGTTGCTGATGCGCAGCGCGTCTTCCGCGCGCTTTTGTGCGGTAATGTCGTGCCCCTGGACGAACAGGCTGAACACGTTGCCGTCCGCGTCCGTGATTGGCTGCACGACCAGGTCGAGGTAGATATCCGATGTCTGTCCGCGCGGCTCGCGCGCGACGACCGCCTTCAGGCCCCGGCCGACAAAGGCGGTGCCAGTCTGGAATACCCTGTCCATGATCTCGATGAAGCCCTGTCCTTCCAGTTCAGGCAGGGCATCGCGAAAGGTCTTGCCGACCAGTTCCCGGTGGCCGACCAGTTGCTGGTAGGCTTCGTTGGCCATCTCGAAAATGAAGTCCGGCCCGCGTACGACCGCGATAAAACCCGGTGCCTGCTCGAACAGCCTGCGCAGTTCGTTCAGTTGCGCATCGAGCAGGCGGTTTGTCTCTTCCAGTTCCCGCGAGCGCGAAAACAGGCTTCCCGCGGTCCGGAAGCGGAGTTCGTTCGCCTGTTCGGCGGCGCGCAAAGCCCTTTTCAGGGTGACCATTTCGGTGACATCGATCGGGTTCTGCACAATGCATGTCACCTCTCCACGGCTGCAGAGAACGGGCGTGTGCACGACGCTCCAGTAGCGTTCCACCGTGCCGGTGGCACCGGGTGTGGGATCGGGAATCGCGTATTTCACGAGGGCGATCGTGTCGGGCTGTCGTGTCTGCAGCACGCGCGCAAAGGACGCGCGAAAGTGGTCGGTGCCTGTCGCGTCGCCCGGGGCGGGCGGGAAAGCGTCGAACACGTTGCGGCCCACGAGTTGCCCGCGCGTTCTCCCCGCCGCCTTCACGTACGCGTCATTGGCGTCCAGGATGGTCAGGTCCGGTGCCAGTACGAGAAAGAAATAGGGCGACGCATCGACAATGGCGGCGAAGTCAGGTGCTTCGTGCATGGTGCATGCTCCTGGGACACTGGCTGGCGGGCAATGGCTGGCTGGCAGGTCGTTTTCACCGGCTTGTTCTGGTGCAACAACCAATAGTTATCTGACTTCCGCTACTCCGGAACACAAATATGATTGGCCCTTGAGGCGCGCAGTTCCCGCACCGGGCCTATTGAATCGCGGTCCTTTGATCCCAAATAGAGGAAGCGCTGCAGTGCGCCGTAGGGTGTGCAGCAAGCGATACAACTTTCCAATTCCTGAATGCGCATCCCGTCCTCGACACTGATCCTTCTTGGCATCCTGGCATCACTGCATGCCTACATCGGCTGGCGCATCCTTCCCGGCCTTCCGCTGCCGGAGGCGGGCAAGTGGGCGGCGGCCGCATGGCTGGCGATTTCCATCTTCCTCGTGCCGGCCGGTTTCTTCGCGCACGCGATTCGGACTCCGCATGTCGCCGACCGTGTGACCTGGGTCGGCATGCTCGCCATGGGACTGTTTTCCTCGCTGCTGGTATTCACCTTCCTGCGCGACGTGGTGCTGGCGGTCGCATGGCTCACCGGCTTCGCCGGCAGCGGGTTCATCACCTGGAGTGCGATTGCGGTGCCCGCGCTCGCCGTACTGGCCACCCTGGTTGGTTTGTTCAATGCGCGGCGCGTGGCGGGCGTGGTCGAGGTCGACGTGCCGATCGACGGGCTGCCGCATGCGCTGCATGGTTTCACCATCGCCCAGATCAGCGACATTCACGTCGGGCCGACGATCAAGCGCGGTTATCTCGATGCTATCGTCGATGCGGTCAACGCGCTCGAAGCCGATCTCGTGGCGGTGACCGGCGACCTCGTCGACGGCAGCGTGCGACGCCTCGCGCAGCACACCGCGCCGCTGGCGCGCCTGCGTGCGCGGCACGGCGCCTATTTCGTCCTCGGCAACCACGACTACTACTCCGGCGCGCACGAGTGGATACCCGAAGTGCGGCGCCTGGGGCTGACGGTCTTGCTCAACGAACACGTGGTGCTCGAGCACGGCGGCGCGTCACTCCTGATCGCGGGCGTGACCGATTACAGCGCCCATCATTTCGATGCATCGCACCGCAGCGATCCGCATGCCGCAGTCGCCGGTGCACCGCAGGACGTGGGCGCGAAGATCCTGCTCGCGCACCAGCCGCGCACCGCCATGCACGCGGAGGGAGCCGGCTTCGACCTGCAGTTGTCCGGGCATACGCACGGCGGCCAGTTCTTCCCCTGGAATTTCTTCGTCCCGATGCAGCAGCCCTGGGGCGCCGGTCTCCAGCGGCTGCGAAAAATGTGGGTATACATTTCGCGTGGCACCGGCTACTGGGGGCCGCCGAAACGCTTCGGCGCACCTTCGGAAATCACCCGTGTGCGGCTGGTGCGCCCCTGAATTCCCTGTAACCTCTTGCCGCCAAATCTTACGGGATGCTGCAAGCGACAGCGCCTGCGCGGGCTGCGCTACATCCGGAAACAAAATCGCCCGAAAGATGTCCTTGGAGTATCGAACCCGAGTCCCCGGCGCGTGTCGAAACGGGCGGCTTGAAGAGAACGCATTCCATCAACCGGAGCGCGCTCCTGTTGATGAAATGCGTTTTAAAGGAGATCGACGTGGGCATTCTCGACACCCTGCTCGGCAGGCGCGAGCCCGTGGTGGAATTCCGCACGGTCGACGGCGGACATCCGGCGCCGTTCCCGGATATGACCGACGAGCAGCTGTACAACTACGAAGTGACCTTCAACGTGCCCAAGCGCACATTCAAGGAACCGCCGCGTTCGGTGCGCCCGCCCGATAACCGGCAGTCCAGGAAGGAGCCGCCGGTGAGGAAGGAACCGTTGACAGAAACCGTCGCACAGAAAACCCAGGAGCGTCCGGCGCATGCGTCTTTCGACACGCGGCAGCAAACCACGACGGCACATCGCCCCACGCGTTCGATGCCACCGCCATCGCCATCCCCGGAACGGGCGGACCTCCCGCCGCTCGACCTGAGCAAGCCGGTTCGGCTTGTCACGACCAAGCAGCCGGTGGAGATCATCACCACCCGCGCGCGGCATCCGGTGTACAAGGTGCACGGCTACATCGGCGACGACGACGTGGTCACCGTCTTCACGCTGGAAGGGCAATTGTCGGAGAACGGTCCGCGCTACCTCGAGAACATCCCGCAGAAGCAGCAGCTGTTCCTGAACATCTATCCGAATCCGGATGTGCATGGCGCGGAAAAGTACCTGCTCACCCAGCACGCTTCCCGCGAGCAGGCCGACGCCGCTGCCAAGCCGGGGCGCATTGCATGCGTGCCGCTGAAATTTGACCTCTGAACCCGCGCACATGGACAAAATTCGTCAGTCGGGTGACTGAAATTGACCAGTCCGAGTGGACGCTTCCCCTGAACCCCGCGCACGGGCGCATGGCATGCCCCTTGCAGATTCCGGGCATTAACAATAACAAGAGGCAACGCCATGGCAACGAGCATATCCACGGGAGTGGAGAACCTGGTGCGGGGGCAGGCATGAAATCCCCGATCTCCCCGACTATCGGCCTGGTTTCCGGACTTGGACTTCGCGCCACCGGCGCCTTGCTCGACCTCCTCGCGGAGGAATGCCGGGTACAGTACGGCGCCCGGCACGACGCGGATTTTCCCCGGATGCTGGTCGCGGTCGAAGCAGTTCCGGACAATGGCGACGCGGATGACGCCTTCCGCAATGCATTGTGGCGGGTGGAACAGGCGGGCGCGAATTTCCTCGCACTTGCGTGCGACGCCCCGCCTCTTCACTTTCCACGACTGGCGGAGTCGGTCGGCGTGCGTGTCCTCAACCCCATCGACCTGATGCTCGAAGCGATTCCGCTGTCGTCGCAACGTATCGCGCTGGTCGCGGCGCGGCCCGTAGTGGAGTCGGAAATCTTCCAGCGTGCGCTCTGGCGCGGCGGCCACCGTCTCGTCGATCCGGGATGGCAGCAGGAGGTCGATTCTCTCGTCGCCGCCGCGCGCAATGCCGGCGACGCAAGTCGGCTTGAACGACGCTGGACGAACTTCCTCGGTACTGCCGCCGAGGCCGGTGTGGATACGGTGCTCGTTGCCTGCGCCGAGCTGGGCAGTGTGGCGCGGCAGGTGAATGCGGCGCTGCATGTCGTGGACGGCTTGGAATGTCTCGCGCGCGGTATCGTCGCGGAATGGCTTGCGTGGTGCGTGGAAGAATGACCCTGGCAGAAAGTCGAAATGAATATGCGTGATAAAGAAGTCGGGCGCGCGGCGCGCACCCTGCAACTTTATCCAGATGACCTACGCGCCCTTGCCCGGCAGGCCGTGACTGAACAAGTCCTTCGCCTCGCGCGGCTGCGAGCGCCAGTACTGGGGCGGCGCATCCACTTGCGCCCCCATTTTCGCTGCGGCGTGCCAAGGCCAACGCGGATCGTAGAGAATGCCTCGCGCCAGTGCCACCATGTCGGCGTGTCCGGATGCAATGATCTCCTCGGCGTGCGCCGCTTCGGTGATCAGGCCGACGGCGATCGTCGGCACGCCGGATTCGCGGCGGATATGCTCGGCAAAAGGCACCTGGTAACCCGGCTTGAGCGGAATCTGCTGCAGTGGTGACAGCCCGCCGCTTGACACGTCGATGAAGGCACAGCCGCGTTTCTTCAGTTCCTTGGCGAAGACCGCGGCCTGTTCGACATCCCAGCCGCCCTCCACCCAGTCGGTCGCCGATACGCGGATGCCGACCGGCTTGTCCGCATTGAAGTTGGCGCGCACCGCCTCGAAGACTTCGAGCGGGAAGCGCATGCGGTTTTCCAGCGAACCGCCGTAGGCGTCTTCGCGCCGGTTTGACAACGGCGACAAAAATTCATGCAACAGGTAACCGTGGGCGGCGTGCACTTCGATGGCGTCGATGCCGAGGCGATCCGCGCGACGTGCCGCTGCCGCAAAGCCGTCGCGAATGCGCTGCAATCCGGCCGCGTCGAGCGCCATCGGCGTCTCGTCCCCCTCGGTAAAGGGAATCGCCGACGGCGCGAAGGTGCGCCATCCCCCGGCGTTCGACGGAATGGACTTGCCGCCTTCCCAGGGCACATGCGTCGAAGCCTTCCGTCCCGCATGCGCCAGCTGAATGGCGATTGGCATCGACGAATATTTACGTACGGCATGCAGCACGCTGCCGAGTGCGCGCTCGGTCTCATCCGACCACAGCCCGAGGTCGGCCGGGGAAATGCGCCCTTCCGGCTCCACCGCCGTGGCCTCGATGATGAGCAGTCCGGCGCCCGACAGCGCGAGGTGGCCAAGGTGCACCTGATGCCATTCCGTGGCCGCGCCATTCTCTGCGGAGTACTGGCACATCGGCGCGATCACGATGCGGTTTTTCAGGGGCAGTTTGGCCAGGGAGATCGGTGAAAAGAGTGCACTCATGGATGGTTCTGTCCGGTCTGCGGAATCGTTCAACACAGCGGCCATTTAACCATCAATGCGCCGGACCTGCTTGATGCCCCTACGCGTCGCCCACGGTCACGATGACAAGTCCCGTTCCACCGCAATTCATGCACATCCCGGAATCGGTCTTGCCGTTGCCGTGGCACACCGGACAGGTCGTTTCCCCTGTTTGTTCCGTGCCGGGAGCAGCTTCGTCGCCCGGATTGCGTTTGCCGGCGGTGTCCTGGTTGTTCGAAGTTTCCATCTCATGCCTCCGACGCTTGCTGTTTCATGGCTGCCTTGATCGCGTCACCGTCCGGGTCACCCTTGTTGATGGCTTCATAGTACGAGCGCATCTGCTTGCGCGTGATCTGCGGCGGCAGCGGCGGCACGTTCGCGTCGACCACCAGTTCGACCACGGCAGGCCGGTCCGCCTGCAGCGCCTTCTCCCACGTCGGCCCGGCATCTTCCGCCCGCTCCACACGGAAGCCGTGCAGGCCGAGCATGCGCGCGAAATCCGCATAGGCAAAGTCGGGCAACTCCTGCGACGGCGCAAATTTCGGATCGCCCTGCTGGCCGCGTTGCTCCCAGGTCACGAAGTTGAGGTCGCGGTTGTTGAGCACAGCGATAGTGAGTTTTGGATTCCCCCATCGGCGCCAATAGCGGGCAATGGTGATCAGGGCGTTGAGTCCGTTCATCTGCATCGCGCCGTCGCCGGCCAGCGCGATGACGTGGCGCTGCGGATGCGCGAACTTGGCGCCGATCGCGTAGGGCAGCGCGCATCCCATCGTCGCCAGGCCGCCCGACAGCGTTGCTGCCATGCCCCGCCGCAACTGCAGGTGCAGCGCATACCATGCGGTGGCCGAACCGGAGTCGCACGTAAGGATGCAGTCCTCGGGAAGGCGCGGCGATAGTGCGCGGAATGCGTACTGCGGATTCATCGGCGTCGCGGGATCCTCCGCGCGGCGCTCCATCAACTGCTGCCAGCGCTGCACATTCTGCTCGATCTGCATCTGCCAGCTGCGGTCGCTCTTGCGGTCCAGCAGCGGCAACAGGGCGCGCAGTGTTTCGTCCGAGTCGCCGACCAGGTTGCATTCCGACGGATAACGCAGGCCGAGCATGCGTCCGTCGATGTCGATCTGCACCGCGCTCGCCTTGCCTTCCTCCGGCAGGAATTCCGCATACGGAAAGCCCGAACCGACCATCAGCAAGGTGTCGCAATTGTTCATCATCTCGAAACTCGGCCCGGTCCCGATCATGCCAATGGTCCCGGTGACGAAAGGAATGTCATCCGGTACCGCGGCCTTGCCCAGCAAGGCCTTCGCGATGCCGGCGCCCAGCACTTCGGCGACGTCGAGCAATGCATCGGTGGCATGCAGCGCGCCGGCCCCGGCGAGGATGGCCACTTTCTTGCCGCGGTTCAGGATCTCCGCTGCCTGCAGCAAGCCTTCCTTCGAAGGCACAAGGCTGCGCGTCGTCAAGCCGATGCCGGTATGCACGGAGCCATGTTCGTGCGGCGGTACTTCGACCGCTTCCAGTTCCTGCAGGTCATTGGGGATGATTACGCAGGTCACGGTACGCTGTTCCCTTGCAATGCGGATGGCGCGGTCGACGAGATGCTTGACCTGCTCCGGCGTGGTTGCCATGTGGACGTACTCGTGTGCGACATCCTTGAACAGGGACAGCAGATCCACTTCCTGCTGGTAATCCCCGCCCAGTGCCATGCGCTTCTGCTGGCCGACGATGGCCACGACCGGCTGGTGGTCGAGTTTCGCGTCGTACAGGCCGTTGAGGAGATGAATTGCACCCGGCCCGGAGGTGGCAAGGCAGATTCCGACCTGACCGGTAAATTTTGCATGCGCGCAGGCCATGAAAGCGGCCAGCTCTTCATGCCGCGCCTGGATGAAATCGATGCGGTCCTGCCGGCCGAGCGCACCCATGATGCCGTTGATGCCGTCGCCCGGATAACCATAGACGCGGAGGATGTCCCATTGCTGCAGGCGGTGGAGGAGGAAGTCTGCGACGGTCCCAGGCATGGCGGTCTCCTTGTTGAAGGGGGGGAGACGGCACGCAAGTCGCGGGCCACAGCAAGGGTGGCGCGTGAGGAATTTCGGAGAGGAAAACTTGTGCGGGAGGACGCGCCTCCCGCACCATCAAAACACTTTAGAACGTGTGACGTACGCCAACGTTGAAAGAGCGATCGCCGCTGCCCGCGTCGGTCGCATTGCCTGCCGTGTAGAAACCGGCTGCGGTGTTCGCCACGGTGTTGTCGATACGTGCGAACGAGGTGTACAGGTTCGTGCGCTTGGACAAGGCGTAGGTGTAGCCCAGTGCGAACTGGTTCGCGTCGTTACCGGCCGCGGTCTGGTCCGACTTGCGGATGTACGATGCGAGGACCGTGCCCTTGCCGACCGGAGCGCTGACACCCAGCATCACGTCGCGCGTATCGGCCTGTGCCACGCTGGTGTTGCCTGCGACAGCGTTCTTGTTGATCGCATAGGCGAAGTGCACGGCAGCCATGCCGAAGTCGTATTTGGCGCCGAGCGTGGTCACTTTCGAGCGCGCGGTTGCAGATGCGTTGTTCACGTTGTTGTGCGCCAGGCGGACGACGAGCGGACCCGCTGCATAGCCGACCTGGCCGCCGAGGGTGCGCAATGCCGAGGTGTCGCCCGCAGTTTCGCCGAGACCGTAAGTCACTTCCGCGAGCACGCCAGAGATGACCGGTGCCGCGTACTTGATCGCATTGTTGGTGCGCGGACCGCCGCCCGTGGCTGCGGTGCCGCCTTGCGACATCAGGTTGGCGGCATTGCCGGCCAGGCCGCAGGCGAACGGATCGATGACGCCGCATAGCGACGTGAAGATCGGCGTGTATTGGCGGCCGAGGGTGACGGTACCGAAACCGCCCTTCAGTCCGACGAATGCCTGGCGGCCGAACAGCGCGCCGCCCTGCAGTGCTGCACCGGTATCGAGTGCAAAGCCGTTTTCCAGGGTGAACAGCGCGGACAGGCCGCCGCCGAGGTCTTCAGTGCCCCTAAAGCCGATACGGGATGCATTCTGCACGCCGCTCGTGACCTTGGTGACGGAGCCGGCAGCACCACCGCGCTGATGTTCGACGCCGCCATCGATAAGACCGTAGATCGTGGCGTTGGATTGCGCCGCTGCCGAACCTGCGAAAGCAGCCAGCATCGCAAATGCGAGAGGCAATTTTTTCATTGAAGTAAATCCCTGACAGAGAAAGCTGAAGTGGTATGCGTGAGCGGATGGCTGTTGCGTCGGGCCGCGGCGCGAATGCATGCGGGGCACACGATTCGATCAACGGCCGGTACCTACCTTTGCTGGTTGAAATGAATGCCGGCCGAAACGGCGAGGCGAAACACCTGCCGATCAACCGACAAGTTGCTTACAAGCATCTTGCGTGCCATTTATGGCAAGGGCCGGAAAAAAACATGAAAACCTTGATCTCGAAAGAGTTTCTTCCTGACATCAAGAGGAATGAATCTTGATTCTAGGAAATATTTCCAAAAATAAGTAGGCGTTTGCTCACGCGGAGCGCCCCATGGCTCGCCATGTTTCCTATAGGCACATATGTTGCTTTATTGCACTTGTCCGATACAGACGTTCGCTGACGTTTTAGAACCGTGCAATTCAAACAAGGCCGTCGTATCGGTGCTCGCAGATTTTTGCCATCACCGGATCGGACGTCGACTGCACTTCCGACTCCATGAAAAGGACGTTTAGATGAGTAATCAAGACCTACCCCGTCGCAAATTCCTCGCCACGGGACTTGCCCTTGGCGCCTCCGTGCTCGGCACTACCGAAGCCCTGGCGCAAGCAGCACCCGCGGCGCCGCAGTCGGCGAAGGCTGCCGGCCCCGGCCGCCTCACCATGCACGCCATCGATGTCTGGAACGGGCTTCCCGCATCGGGCATCCGTGTCGACCTGTCCAAGCTGGAAGGCGACACCTATCGCCTGGTGCAGTCGTTCAACGCCAACAAGGGCGGCCGTACCGACAAGCCGTTGTTCGAAGGCGAGAACTTCGCGCGCGGCAGCTACGAGATCCTGCTGCATGTCGAGGAGCATTACGCAAAGATCGGCGCGCAAATGCCGAATCCGTCTTTCCTCACCAGTGTGCCGATCCGCTTTTCGATCGCCGATCCCGGCCAGCGCTACCACATCGCGATCCTGCTCACGCCGTGGAGCTATTCCTACTATCGCGGTAGCTAAACCCTGCACACCGCACATTCGCATTCACGATTCAGGAGTTAAAGATGGCTGGTATTACAACGCACGTGCTCAACACGGCAACGGGTACACCTGGCGCAGGCATGCGCATTGATTTTTCAGTCTGGGAAGACGGCAAGTACAAGCTCGTCAAGACCGTGCACACGAATTCCGACGGCCGCACCGACCAGATGATCCTCAAGGCGGAAGACACCAAGGTCGGCAAGTACGAACTGGTGTTCCACGTCCGCGAATACTTCGCGAAGATCGGCACACCAATGCCTGACCTGGCATTCATCGACACGGTGCCGGTACGCTTCGCGGTATTCGATACGGCACAGCATTACCACGTGCCGATGCTGGCGACGCCATGGAGCTGCACGACCTACCGCGGCAGCTGACATTGCCGCGTCCGGGCCGCCGGACGATCGACGGCCCATCCTCCGCACGGACTTCATCCGTGGCGCGCCCTGCACTTCAGAACGACACGGGACTCCCATGCTTTCCTCAATTCGCAACCGCATCCTCGTCATTACCACGATCATCATCGTATGCGCGCTGGCCATTACCGGTAGTGCGATCTACTTCATCGTGAGCGCCAACGGCAAGACGACGATCAAGCAGGACCTGGACTCCATCGCTACCGGCCACGCCATGGCGATCGACGAGTGGGTGGCTGCCAAGCAAGGCGCCGTCGCTGCGGCAGTGGCCAGTGCAAGAACCGGCGATGCGCTCGCCGCGATGACGCAGCTGCAGAAGTCGGGCGGATTCAAGGTCGCTACGCTGGGACTGGATGACAAGTCGGTATTCGGGTCGCCGCCTCCGCCGAGCGGCTTCGATGCGACCAGCCGTCCCTGGTACAAGGAAACGATGGCGGCAGGCAAGCCGCTGGTGACGAAGCCGTATGAAGACTTTCAGACCAAGCAGCCGATGGTGTCGTTTGCCAGCCCAGCCGAACGTGAAGGCGGCCCTAAAGGCGTCGTGTCGGCGGCGATTTCCCTCGAAGGTGTACGCCAGGTCGTGACCGAGATCCATCCGACCCCGGCCAGCATCGGTTTCGTCGTCGACGTCCACGGCACGGTTGTGGCCCATCCTGATGCCAAGTACAACCGCGTGGCCGTCACCGAGCTCGCGCCCGAGCTGAAGACGGACACCGCAATCAAGCTTGCCCAATCCGACGAGCTGCTGGAACTCACCCTGGGCGGCGCGCCCAAGCTGATGCGCGCCAAACCCATCAAGGGGACGGACTGGTTCCTGGTCGTGGCGCTCGACAAGGCGGAAGCCACCGTCGGCCTGCGCGGCGTGCTCAAGACGACTGTCGTGGCGATCCTGCTGGTTGCCATCGTTGCGGCGCTGCTGATCGGCGCTGCCGTGAACACCGTGCTCCACCGTCTTTCCCAAGTGCGCGACGCGATGAACGAGATCAGCTCCGGCAGCGGCGACCTCACACGTCGCCTGCCCGAGGTCGGTCATGACGAGCTGTCCGATATCGCGCGTGCCTTCAATGTCTTCGTCGACAAGGTGAACGGCATCATGCAGCAGATCCGCGACGGCAGCATCGCGATCCAGGCCTCGACGGCCGAGATCTCGCGCGGCAATGCCGACCTGTCATCGCGCACCGAATCGCAGGCGAGCTCGCTCGAACAGACCGCGGCGTCGATGGAAGAACTGACGTCCACCGTGAAGGAAAACGCTGCCAACGCCCGTCATGCCAACGACCTCGTTGCATCCGCTTCCGGTCTTGCGGCCAAGGGCGGAACAGTAGTCGGCGAAGTGGTCAATACGATGAGTTCCATCAAGGAGAGCTCGAGCAAGATCGTCGAAATCATCGGCGTCATCGACGGCATCGCCTTCCAGACGAATATCCTTGCGTTGAATGCCGCCGTTGAGGCGGCGCGCGCGGGCGAGCAGGGCCGCGGCTTTGCAGTGGTCGCCAGCGAAGTGCGCAGCCTCGCCCAGCGCTCCGCCAACGCGGCAAAGGAAATCAAGACGTTGATTAACGATTCCGTCAGCAAGGTCGAGGCCGGCAGCCAGCTGGTGGAGACTGCCGGCGTGACGATGAACGAGATTGTCGATTCGGTCCAGCGCGTCGCGACGATCATGAATGAGATCACCAACGCGAGCGCCGAGCAAAGCGGCGGCATCGAAGAAACCAACCGCGCCATCACCCACATGGATGAAATGACGCAGCAGAACGCGGCGCTTGTGGAGCAGGCGGCGGCCGCAGCCGAGAGCCTGGAAGAACAGGCGACCAGCCTTGCTTCGGCTGTCGCTCAATTCAAGCTGAGCCAGTCCGAAGTGCGCCAGGAAATTTCAACTGCTGCCGTGGCACCGCGTGCACCGGGGAACAACCGCGCGCGACTGATTGCCTGATGCTCGGGGCGCAGCAGTTGGTTGATCGGCCGCTCATGTAGTATGCATGGTGATTCTTTTCATCGGAAAAATCACCATGCGCATGTCAAACATCCCTTTCGGCACCACGGACTGGTCGTCGATAGAGCCCACCGAACACCGGGGTGAAACAGGCCTCGCCTATTGGCGCACGCGCCAGTTCGGCGACCTTCGGGTCCGCATGGTCGAGTACACTCCCGGCTATCTTGCCGATCACTGGTGCGTCAAGGGACACATCCTTCTTTGCCTCGAAGGCGAACTCCACACGGAGCTCGAGGATGGGCGCAAGTTCGTGCTGACTCCGGGAATGAGTTACCAGGTCGCGGACCATGCGGAACCGCACCGGTCCCATACCGCGACCGGCGCGAAACTGTTCATTATCGATTAGCTGCCGGCAATCAGAGAGAGGCTGCGGCCACGCGCGCGGCTGCCAGGTCCCACGCAGCATGGCCGACGGTTTTCAGGACTGGCGTCAGGGCCCGACTCGCAGTTCCGCTGTCCGCGGCATTCGCGATATCCCGAACCTTGCTCCAGTCGATATTTGCGCGCAACAGGTCCCCTGCTTCATGCTTCGCGCCAGCCAGGTGATCCACGATGATGGCGCGTGCGTGCAGCAATTCGGCCGGCAGTTCCGCCATTTCCGGTTTGAAGGCGCCGACCCCAATGGCCATCGTGCGCGCAGGAAGCTGCGCGGGGATCACCGGGCTTGTCGAGGTGGTGAGGGCAATGACAAGGTCGGTGTCCTGGCACGCCGACGGCAGTTCTGCCAGTGTCACCGCTTCGGCCGATATGTCCGGGTATCGCTTCGCGAGATTCGCGCAGAAGGCCTTCGCGTTGTCGGCATTGCGGCTGACGATGCGAAACTGCCGAATGCCGAAGTGTGTCAATAGGGCATCGACGTGAGCGCCTGCCTGTACCCCCGTTCCGATCAGCAGCGCCGATGCCGGTGTGGCCGGTGCCAGCAGTCCAATGCCGTGCAGTGTGACCGCCGCAGTGCGCCGCGCCGTGACAGTCGGTCCGTCCAGCAATGCCAGGCGCCGTCCCGTTGCCGTGTCGAATACGGTCACCTCGCCCTGGATTGCGGGCAAGCCGTGGCGCGCGTTGTCGCCATGCACCGTGATCAGCTTGGTCACGCTCACATCCTTCGCCACCGCGGGCATGCACAACAGGACGCCGCTGCCACCCATGCCCACCACCAGCCTGTCTGGCGCATTTATTTCACCGCTCGCCAGCTGCTGCGCGGCGGCCGCAATGGCAGGGACGAGCTTGTCATAGGGAAGGATGCGGGCGGTCTGTTCGGCGTTCAGGATCTGCATGGGAGGTGGCGTATGTGGGCAGACAAGGGTCAATCCAGTTGCACGGTCCGGTAGGTGTTCACCTGCTGCCCGCTCACCATCGATGCACGATTGCCCCAGTTGTTGCGGACGAATGACACTACGGCTGCAACTTCCTCGTCGCTCAGCATGTTGCCGAACGGCGGCATGCCGAAGGGACGCGGATTGCCCTGCGTGCTGGGTGGGTAGCCGCCGTGCATGACGGCGCGGATCGAATTGGCGGGCGAGTCGAGCATGACCGCATGGTTGCCGGTGAGGACGGGAATGTGCGGTGGCTCGCCGGCGCCGGAATCCTTGTGGCATTCCACGCAGTGTTTTTCATACAGGGCGGCGCCCTGCTTGATGACCCGTTCGTTCTCCGGTGTCAGCGCGGCAGGCGTTCCCGATTCCTTCGCGCCTGCGCGCGGCAGCGATTTCAGGTACACCGCCATGGCGCGCAGGTCCGCATCGGACAGGTGCTGAAGGCTCTCGCGCACCACTTCGGACATCGGCCCCGAGACCACGCCGCGCGCCGAGATGCCGGTCTTCATCAGGTCGACCAGGTGCTGTACTTCCCAGGTGCCGAGGCCGGCCTCGCTTTCGCCCGTGAGCGAGGCGGCGTACCAGCCCAGCATCGGGATCATCGCGCCACCGAGGTCGCGTTTGTCGCTCGTCGCACCGAAGACATTGCGCTGCGTATGGCAGGCGCTGCAATGGCCGAGGCCCTGCACGAGGTAGGCACCGCGGTTCCATTCCGCGTCCTTCTGCGGCTGTTCGGCGAAGACGGCCGGGCGGAAGTAGAGTGCCCGCCATGCGACCAGCAGCGCGCGATGGTTGAAGGGGAAGCGCAGTTCCGGCTCCTTGTTCGCCTGGCGCACCGGCGGCAGCGACATGAAGTAGGCGTGCATTGCATCCGAATCGGCCCGCGTCACACGGGTGTAGTTCGGGTACGGGAAGGCCGGATACAGCAACTTGCCGTCCTTGCCCTTGCCGTTGTGGAGCGCATTCCAGAAGTCGTCGGTGCTCCAGGCGCCGATGCCGGTTTCATTGTCGGGGGTAATGTTGGGTGCGTGGATCGTGCCGAACGGTGTCCGGATCGCGCGCCCGCCGGCGTAGGGGGCTCCTCCACGGGTGGTGTGGCATGCCTGGCAGTCCCCTGCGCGGGCGAGGTAGGCGCCCCGCGCAACCAGGTCGCCGCCGCCCGAACTGCTCGCCGCAACCTGGTCCTCACGCAGGCCGAAATACGCTGTCGCCGCGAACACGGCGGCAAGCAGGATGAGGAAAATGAGCGCGAGTCGCTTCATCGTTGCACGCTGCCGCATTCGACCGGCAGTTTTCCGGGGAGGGAGGTGGCCGGCTTGGCGTCCGCCGGCACCGGTTGCGCGGCGAGCCAGGACGAGACCGCGTTGATGTCTTCCAGCGAAAGCCGGTTGGTGATCTCGCCCATGCAGTCCGGCGCGGTGGCGCGTCGTGCGCCTTCACGCCACGCGCCGAACTGGCCGAGCAGGTAGTCGCGCGGCAGGCCGAGCAGGCCCGGCAAGGCGGGGGCGACCCCTGTCAGCGCCTTGCCGTGGCAGGACGTGCAGGCGGGAATGTTGCGTGCGGCATCGCCATCGACGGCCAGGGACTTGCCGCGCTCGAGGATGGCAGGCGACGCCGCGGCGGGTTGCGGCGGCGGGTAGGGCAGGTCCTGCGCCGCGAAGTATTCCCCCATCTCTTTCAGGTAATCGTCGGACAGGTGCTGCACGAGGTAGGTCATCAGCGGATACTGCTCGCGCCGTCCGTCGCGGAAGTTGCGCAGCTGGTTGAACAGGTAGCCGGCCGGTTTGCCCGCGATGCGCGGATAGTATCCGTCATTGGTCGCGCGCCCTTCCTTGCCATGGCAGGTCATGCAGGGCGCGACACGCTTGGCGATACCGCTATCGGCCATGGCGCTGCTTCCGAAGATGCTGGCCAGCGCGAGCGCGGACAGGGCCCTCGGCAAAGCGGATCGCTTGGACATGAACCGGCCTACTTCAGGCGACGCGGCAAGACGTCGCGCAGCAATGCATCGGCATCGCGCAGCATCTTCTCCGTCGTTTCCCAGCCGACGCAACCGTCCGTCACGGAGCAGCCATAGACAAGCTTGGAGAGGTCTTCCGGAATCGACTGCTTGCCGCCGACGATATTCGATTCGATCATCACGCCGACGAGCGACTTGTTGCCGCACCGAATCTGGTTCACCACGTCAGCCATCACCAGCGGCTGCAGGTCGGGGTTCTTGAAACTGTTCGCATGCGAACAGTCGACCACGATACTGGCCGGCAGCTTGGCTTTCTGCAGCGCCTGTTCCGCCATGGCGACAGAGACGGTGTCGTAGTTCGGGCGGCCGTCACCGCCGCGCAGCACCACATGCCCGTAGCGGTTGCCGCTGGTGCGCACGATGGACACCTTGCCCTGGCCGTTGATGCCGAGGAAGGAGTGCGGATGCGATGCGGACAGGATGGCGTTGATCGCAATGCCGATGTCGCCGTCGGTGCCGTTCTTGAAGCCGACGGGTGTCGACAGGCCGGACGACATTTCGCGGTGTGTCTGCGATTCGGTGGTGCGCGCGCCGATGGCAGTCCACGTGAGCAGGTCGCCGAGGTACTGCGGCGAAATCGGGTCGAGCGCTTCGGTCGCCGTGGGCAGGCCGAGTTCGCACACGTCGAGCAGGAACTTGCGTGCGGCGGCCATGCCGCGCTCGATGTGGAAGGAGTCGTCCATGTCCGGATCGTTGATGTAACCCTTCCAGCCGGTCGTGGTGCGCGGCTTCTCGAAGTACACGCGCATGATCAGCAGCATGCTGTCCTTCACTTCTTCCTGCAGTTTCTTCAGGCGCCGCGCGTAGTCGAGGCCCGCTACCGGATCATGGATGGAGCACGGGCCGACCACGACGAAGATGCGCGGGTCCTTGCGGTCGAGGATGTTGCGCAGCGCCTCCCGGCCCTGCATCACCGAATTGCCGGCGGCATCGGTCAGCGGCAGCGCGGCATGCAGCGCTTCCGGGGTGGGCATGGTTTCGAAGGAGGAAACGTTGACGTTTTCTATGTGGAATGTGGTCATGGCGGGTGGGCGCGCGATGTAAAAGCGGCTAGTTTACCGCTTGTGGCGCATGCGGGTGCGGCGCGCCCCGGCTAAAAGGGCTATGCTTGGGCTTTTTCAAATTGCCGGTAATCCATGTCTTCCCACGTTTTCACCTATGGATCCCTGATGTTTCCCGAGGTCTGGCAGCGCGTCGTGCGAGGCGACTACCGCAGCGCCCCGGCGCGCCTGGACGGCCACGCGCGGTTCGAGATTACCGGGGAAACCTATCCGGGCATGATCGCCTCCCCCGGCGCGAACGTCGTAGGCGTGCTGTATTTCGACGTCTCACCTACGGACATGGCCGCGCTCGATGCCTTCGAGGGCACCGAATACCGGCGCGACGCGGTCCGGGTTGTGCTCGAATCCGGTGAAGCGGTCGAGGCCGGCACCTACATCTACCTCCTGCCGCAAAAGTTGTCAGGATCGCCATGGCTGCCGGCAGCATTCCAGATGGAGCGCTTCATCGGGTCCTACTGCCGAGAGAAACTGGGGGGGTGAAAAGTTGGGAGCCGGTATAATTCCCCCCATCCTCAAATTCGCTAAATAACGGCACCCGCCGTTGTCTTTCATTCCATGCTCGCTTCACAAAAACAACAGATCATCGACCTGTTCCAGGCCGCCCTCGCCCCCATCCTCGCCGGGACCGAACTGCAACCCAACGTTGTGCTGGAGCGTCCGCGCGACGCCTCGCACGGCGACATTGCCTGCAACATCGCGATGCAGCTTGCCAAGCCGCTGAAGAAAAACCCGCGCGAACTGGCGCAGGCGATCGTGGCGCACGTGCTGGCCAACAAGGGCGACCTGATCGACACCGCGGAAATCGCCGGCCCCGGCTTCATCAACCTGCGCGTGGCCGCCACCGCCAAGCAGGCGGTCGTACGCGCCATCCTCAAGGAAGGCGCCGAATACGGCAAAGGCAAGACCGGCGCCGGCAAGAAGGTGATGGTGGAATTCGTCTCCGCCAACCCGACCGGCCCGCTGCACGTCGGCCACGGCCGCCAGGGCGCGCTCGGCGATGCGCTGTCCTCGCTGCTGGAAGCACAGGGCTACGACGTCACCCGCGAGTTCTACTACAACGACGCAGGCGTCCAGATCGGCAACCTCGCGCTGTCCGTGCAGGCGCGTGCAAAGGGCTTCAAGCCGGGCGACGCCGAATGGCCGGAAGCGGCGTACAACGGTGATTACATTGCCGATATCGCGGCCGACTTCCTCGCGAAGAAGACCGTATCGGCCAGCGACGGCTCGCCTGTGACGGCGAGCGGCGACGCCAACGACATCGAATCGATCCGCAAGTTTGCCGTGACCTACCTGCGCCACGAGCAGGATCTCGACCTGCAAGCCTTCGGCGTGAAGTTCGACAACTACTACCTCGAGTCCTCCCTGTACACCGACGGCAAGGTGGACGCCGCGGTGCAGGCGCTCATCAAGGCTGGCAAGACCTACGAGCAGGACGGCGCGTTGTGGCTGCGCACCACCGAGTACGGTGACGACAAGGACCGCGTGATGAAGAAGTCCGACGGCACCTACACCTACTTCGTGCCGGACGTCGCCTATCACATCACGAAGTGGCAGCGCGGCTACGGCAAGGTCATCAATGTGCAGGGCAGCGACCACCACGGCACCATCGCGCGGGTGCGTGCGGGCCTGCAAGCGGTCGGCCTCGGCATTCCGCAGGGCTATCCCGACTACGTGCTGCACAAGATGGTCACCGTGATGAAGAATGGCGAGGAAGTGAAGATCTCCAAGCGCGCCGGTTCCTACGTCACCGTGCGCGACCTGATCGAATGGTCGGCGGGCGATGCCACCAATGAAGCCGGTGAACGCGACCTCACGCGTGGCCGCGATGCGGTACGCTTCTTCCTCATCTCGCGCAAGGCGGATACCGAATTCACTTTCGATGTCGATCTCGCATTGTCGCAATCCGACGAGAACCCCGTGTACTACGTGCAGTATGCGCATGCACGCATCTGCTCGGTGCTGGCGCAATGGGGCGGTGACGAAAACACCATCAACGGGGGCGATCTGTCACCGCTGACTTCAGCACGCGAAGCAGCGCTGTTGCAGAAGCTTGCCGAGTATCCGGAAATGTTACAAAAAGCCCTCGACGAACTCGGCCCGCATCAGGTAGCGTTCTACCTGCGCGACTTGGCTGGCGAGCTGCACAGCTACTACAACGCCGAGCGTGTCCTGGTCGACGACGAGTCCACGAAAATGGCGCGTCTGGCGTTATTGATTGCAACGCGCCAGGTTTTGCGAAACGGCCTGGCGTTGATCGGCGTATCCGCGCCGGCCAGGATGTAACACGATGTAATCCGGGGAAGTATGCAAAAGTACAGACAGCAGGGCGGGACTATCCTGGGCCTCATTATCGGCTTGATCATCGGCCTTGGCATCGCACTCGGCGTGGCCATGACGATCAACAAGACGCCGATGCCCTTCACCGACAAGTCCGGCAAGGTGAAGGCCGGCGAGCCGACGCCGAACCAGAGCGCCGATCCGAACCGCCCGCTGTACGGCAACAGGGCTGCCGCGAAGGAAGCGGCCAAGGACGTCGCAAAGGAACCGGCGCCGCCGGAGAACACCGCCGCGCCGCAGCCGGACAAGATGCCCGAAGTGGTGAAGGTCGACCCCAAGGTCGAAGCGAAGCAGGATGGCAAGCCGCCGGTAATCGATCTGTCGGGCGCGGCGAAGAAGCCGGAGACGGCAGAACCGAAGACCGACAGCCAGGACGACAAGTGGAGCTACTTCCTGCAGGCTGGCGCCTTCCGCGAGCAATCCGACGCTGAAGGCATGCGCGCCAAGCTCGCACTGATGGGTGTGGAAGCCAAGGTCTCCGAACGGCAGGCCGAAACCGGCGTGCTCTACCGGGTGCGCGTGGGGCCGTTCAACCAGATGGAGGCGATGAACAAGGTCCGCGGCAAGCTGTCTGACAACGGTGTCGACGCCGCAGTGGTTCGCATCGCCAAATAAGTCATTTACTCCAAGCAAAGGAAGCATAATGCGTTTTCTTCAACGTCTACTTGCAGTACTGAGCATCAGTTTCATCGCTGTCGGCGCCAACGCCGCCCCGAACAATCCTCAGAACGGCGTCGACTACCGTACGCTGGACAAGCCGCAGCAGACCGAAGCGGGCAAGAAGGTCGAAGTCATCGAATTCTTCTGGTACTCCTGCCCGCACTGCTTCGCGCTCGAGCATGAGCTGGTGGCGTGGGTGAAGAAGCAGGGCGACAACATCGTCTTCAAGCGCGTGCCGGTCGCCTTCCGCGATTCCATGGTGCCGCAGCAGAAGCTGTTCTACACGCTCGAAGCGATGGGCAAGTTCGATGAACTGCACCAGAAATTCTTCAATGCCATCCACGTTGAAAAGCGCCGCTCGGATACCGATGCCGAAATTCTCGATTTCGTCGTCAAGAACGGCATCGACAAGGCGAAGTTCCTCGAGGTGTACAACTCCTTCGGCGTGCAAAGCAAGGCCAAGCGCGCGACGCAGCTGATGCAGGCCTTCCAGGTCGACGGCGTGCCGATGCTTGCCGTCGATGGCCGTTACATGACCTCGCCGAGCATCGTCGGTGCGAGCCTCGGTAACCGCCCGGAGCCGGTGCTGCACCAGGCAACCTTCCAGGTCATGGACTGGCTGGTCAACAAGGCCAAGCAAGGCAAGTAAGTCCAGCGCGTATTACACTGAAGTCCGCCTCTTGCAAGAGAGGCGGACTTTTTTGTTGCACGTTCCCGGAAAACAAGAATGAAACGCGTATTCATCACTGGCGCCTCCAGCGGTCTCGGCGCCGCTCTCGCACGGCGCTATGCACAGCAAGGGGCTGTCCTTGGCTTGCTTGCCCGCCGGCGCGACATGCTGGAGCAGCTGGTGCAATCCCTGCCGCAACCGGATACTCAGCAGCGACACCATGTCTACGCAGTGGATGTCACCGACCATGCCGCCGTCGCAGCGGCCGCGCAGGATTTCATGCGCACTGAGGGCGGCGTCGATATCGTGATTGCCAACGCAGGCATCTCCGCCGGCACACTGACGGAATATTCCGAAGACCTCGCCGTCTTCGAACGCATCCTCGCCACCAATGTGACGGCGACGGCGGCCACCTTCGCGCCCTTCATCGCCGCGATGAAGCAGCAAGCGAAGGACGGCAGTCGCGATTGCCGCCTAGTCGGGATCGCCAGCGTAGCCGGCATTCGCGGGCTGCCCGGTGCGGAAGCGTACAGTGCGTCGAAGGCCGCGGTGATCAGTTATTGCGAGTCGCTGCGGCTGGAATTGAAATCGAGCGGCATCAAGGTGGTCACCATTGCGCCAGGCTACATCGATACGCCGATGACCCGCGGGAACCCCTACCCGATGCCCTTCCTCATGCCCGCCGACGTGTTCGCAACGAAGGCGGCTGGCGCGATCGAGGATGGCGTGAGCTATCGCGTCATTCCCTGGCAGATGGGTGTTGTCGCGAAAGTCCTGCGGCTCCTGCCGAACTGGTTGTACGACCTGGCGTTCTCGAAGGCGCCGCACAAACCCCGCCACGCCAAGCCATGACACGCGTCGATGCGCTCGGCCGCGAACATGCCCCGGTAGGGCCGGGCACGGCGCGCATCGTGTCGCTCGTGCCCTCGATCACCGAACTGCTGTGCGACCTCGGCCTTGCTTCCTCGCTCGTGGGCAGGACCGGGTTCTGTATCCATCCGGCCGACGTCGTCCGCAACATCCCGAAGGTCGGCGGCACCAAGGACGTGAATCTGGAAAAGATCCGCAAGCTGGCGCCCACGCATCTCGTCGTCAACATCGACGAGAACGAGAAGCCGGTGGTCGACGCGCTGGCAGCCTTCATCCCGCACGTCATCGTCACCCATCCGTTGGCGCCACGCGACAACCTTGCACTCTATCGCCTGCTTGGCGGCATATTCGGCGCGGAAGAACAGGCAGAATTGCTGTGCAGTGCTTTCGAGCGCGAATATGCGCTGCTAAAGGCAATGCCCAAGGGGCCCCCGCACGTCATGCTGTACTGCATCTGGCAAGACCCGTGGATGACGGTGTCGCGCGATACCTATATCGCAAGGATGATGGAGGAGATCGGGTGGGAATGCTGGGTGCCGGAGACGGTGGCTGGCGAGGAGGCTGGCTCTCGATATCCGGTGTTCAACTGGTCGGACGCGGTGGTGCGATCGATTGACGGAGTCTTGCTGTCAAGCGAACCCTATCGCTTTACGGAAGCGCATGCGGATGCGCTGGAAAAACAGATTGGCAAACCGGTGCGACTGCTCGACGGGGAAATGATGTCGTGGTACGGAAGCCGTGCGGTCGCGGGATTGCGCTACTTGCGGGAGCTGCTTACTTCTGGCGGTTGAGCCGCAACAGCATCCGGATGAACTCGCGCGCGATGGCCTGGTGGTGCTCGTCCAGGCGCTGCAGGTCCGCCACCAGTTTCACGTCGGCGGATTCGAACCGTGCCGGTGCGCTACAGCCATCGCCATTCGGATGTCCGTCGGCGCCGCCGAAGCGCAACCATTCAGCAGGCACGCCGAGCCACTGGGCAAGGGTGCGCAACTTTTCCTGCGTGGGAATCGCCTCGCCTACCAGCCACTTTCTTGCTGCGTGGACAGTAATCGGACGTCCTTCAAACCGGATGTTGAATTCCCGTGCCAACTGCGTCGGGCTGTCTGGAGAGTAATCTGCGTTGCGCAATGCCTGTTGCAAGCGCTCACTAAAGCTTTCTCGTTCGATAGATGGATTCATGACCGCGAACTATTCCATGCCGAGGCTTGACAGTCAGTCAATGTCAGGAAGGAACCGACTGTGACGCAAGGTGTTAAGCGAATGTAACACACAATGACAAGCCGACAATCGCTTTTTACCCTGCGGAGACATGGGTGTTGCGCGCTAAATCAAGAAAATGGGCGGTCAGCGCGCATTATGGCTGCAGTTGGAAAATGACAACGAAATTTCGGCCGGTACCGAGAAAAGCTGCGTATATATATATATCAGGTGCGCTGGAAGCGGAGGATGCCGTCAGAACCCGTCCTGCGTTCAAGGATGCCGTCGAACCACAGCTTGTGCAGATGCGCGAGCGCCTCGCCCATCGCAAAGGTGAGCTGGTGCGCATCGAGCGGACGCCGGAACATGACCGGAACAATGTCGGCGGCGGATTGCGGGGTCGCGCAGGCCTCCACCACTTCCGCCAGGCGTTCGCGGTGGTGGTCGCGCAACTGCCCAATGCGCGTGTGCAAGCCGCGGAACGGCTTGCCATGGGAGGGGAGGACGAGCGTATCGTCCGGCAGATCAGCGTATTTGCCGAGTGAGTCGAGGTAAAGCTGCACCGGATTGGCTTCCGGCTCGACGGCGAAGACCGACACGTTCGTCGAGATGCGCGGCAGTACCATATCGCCGGAAATCAGGATCTTGAGGTCCTCGCAATACAGGGACACATGCTCCGGCGCATGGCCGAAGCCGGTAATCGCCTGCCATCCGTGTCCGCCGATATCCAGCACCTGCCCGTCCTGCATGCGACGGTAGGACGCGGGAACCGACGGCACCAGTGTCGGATAGTAGCTCTTGCGGCCCTGCAGTTTCTCCAGCATGGCTTCGTCGGTTAGTCCGTGGCGCTGGAAATGCGGCAGCATCGCCGTGCCGTCCACGCCCGGAAGCGAGCCGGACATCATGCGGGCAAAGCCGTATTCGCCCGTACTCATCCACAGCGTCGCGTTCCAGCGGCTGCACAGCCAGTCCGCCAGTCCCACATGGTCCGGATGGCAGTGGGTGACGATCACGCGCGTTACCGGCAGCCCTTCCAGCTCGTTGGCGAACAGGGTTTCCCAGGCGGCGCGCGTCGCATCGTTTGCAATGCCGCAGTCGACAATGGTCCAGCCCTCGCCGTCCCGCAGCAGCCACAGGTTGATATGGTCGAGTGCGAAAGGCAGTCCCATGCGCAGCCAGTAAACGCCCGGCGCAATCTCCTGGCGGGCGCCGGGAGTGGGAATGGTGTCGCCAAAGGCGTAGCTGAGCTGAGATTCGAGCGGACTCATGCGGATAGTTTCAGGATTTCAATGAATGCCTGTGCGTGTTCACATTTCGGACCGGCGCGTCTACAATGCGCTTTACGTTAACGTAAACTGCAACCGATACCAGCGATTCTAAGACCAATCCGTTTTTATTGCTGACGCCACCCAGAATCCGCCATGCCGACCTACACGATCACCGAACTTGCGCGCGAATTCGACATTACGCCGCGGGCCATCCGCTTCTATGAAGACCAGGGCCTGCTCAGTCCGAAGCGCGAGGGTGCGGGCGGACGCACGCGTGTTTACAGCGCCCGCGAACGCACGCGGCTCAAGCTGACGCTGCGCGGCAAGCGCCTCGGCCTCAGCCTGCAGGAAATCAAGGCGCTGGTCGACATGTACGAGTCGCCGAAGGACACGACCGCGCAGCTGAAGCGCTTCCTCACCGTGCTGGCCCAGCACCGCGAAACGCTGGAGCGCCAGCGCGAAGACCTGGAAGTGACGCTGGCCGAGATTGCCGCGCACGAAGAGGAGTGCCATCGCCTGCTGGAAGAGGACAAGCCCGGCAAGCCTGCTTCTTCAAAGAAACCCTCTGCGCGAAAACTGAAGGATGCCGCTTGAGCGGCCTTGTTACCGTAATTCCACCGTATTAGCTTTACGTTTACGTAAACGTAAATTGGAAGTATGATTTCGCATCATCGACGGCCGCGTGCGCCCGCACCGGTATAAATCCAACAACGTGAGGACGACATGATCCATTTGCCCGGCTTGACCTTTGACCATGGCGAAGACATCGCCGCGCTGCGCGAGACCGTGCAGCAATTCGCGCAGGCGGAAATCGCGCCGCGTGCTGCAGAAATCGACCGCACCGACCAGTTCCCGATGGA